>Ga0123342_1010840_pt1 | contig 10251 bp, 4 predicted proteins | sample Turbeawhitnodule_FD_89960 | JGI IMG/M metagenome (GOLD analysis project Ga0123342, IMG submission 89960) | Root nodule microbial communities of legume samples collected from Mexico - Turtle bean Mexico white nodule | ecosystem: Host-associated > Plants > Roots > Nodule | place: Mexico: Nepantla...
AAAAGACCACCATAGCATGTCAAGCTTCAATTACCTGCCCTGCCGCATTCTTGACAAATGTAGGCTCCTCAGCAAAAAAGTAATCTTCCAACACCCTCCCACAGCTTCCACAACATCTGAGAAACAAAATTAATAAAATACAAACATTTAACAACATTGGAGGCTTCCTCTACACATTCCTAGATCCATAATTAAATAAAAAAAACAGTACAAAATTCAAGTTGTATAGCATAATGCACAAATGCTATTAGAGAAGTGTCATTCCATGAATTACTGTTAAAGCACTAAAGATACTCACAAGAAACCGTCATCTAGTCGCTCCCCAGCTACATTTTTGGCACAGTGACTGCAGTACACCACCATTATGGTCGAAACAAATCTGCAAAGTCAGTGAGATGAAGGCATTGAAATTGATAGCAGAACTAAAGTGAAATGAGAGGGAGTTGAAATTTTTAGAGAATTGGAATAAAATTTGAATTCAATGAGGGTTTATCATTTAGGGGGAGAGGTAGCTAAATCTGCCACATAAATAAATTAGTGATTAAAATTTAAAGAATTAAAATAATCAAAATTATAATTACCTCACTCATAAATCAGTTGATAGAAACTATTTTATCTAAATCAGAGATTTTAATCAACTAGTGTAAACTGTTTTAATTTAATTGAGTCCTAATCCTGGAGAGTATAGCATGCAGTACGATAACTTCATTAATGCAACAAAGGGAAGAACTAAAGAGTTTTAAGTTTTCTTATGCCCTAATACGTCATTTTTCACCAACCCAACTTCATTTCAAACCAAACATTACCTAAGCATGCAATGATTGTGTTTCAGGGCCAATTTTCATTTATATGACAAATTGCAATGCTATGGTGACTGGTGCATCAATGTAAAAATGCAGGTCACTCTTAATGGGACATGTTTACAACTGTTCATCAATAAACAAAAGTCCCCTTGGATAACTAAATTTAACATCAGCACCTTTATCTTCATATAGACCACAACAAAAGCCAAACCGCATGAGCCTTGAGACTAATCATAAGCAGAAGCACTGACATGTCTCAAATACACAATCTCTAACAATAAGAGTTACACCATCAGAAGAAAAGTAACACTTGACGTCCATCAGACACAGTATTCCATCTTCAACTTTTTCCTTTTCCTTTGTGCAAACAAACTACTACATAAATACAGTAGCCCTAACATATACTGGAAGCTGTTTCCTAGTGATATTTATACATCACGCTAACAGGAAATAATTTGCTCTAAGTCATGAGATGAAACACTACTTTATTATTACCACCATTAAAAGTTCACCCAAAATATCCACCAATTATGTTCTTCTCTTCTTCTACAATCAACTTCTTTTCTATGGTTACTACTAAAGTTCTTCAAAAAAATAACATTCATTGCACTGTTTCTTTATTTATAAATATTATTATTTCAATATGAAAATGTAAAAAGTAATCAATAACTAAAACAAACTCTTACAGTTAATAATCTGAACATGGAACTCGTTTGGTAGGTAGCTTATTCTCATCAAGGAACTCATTTCCTTTTCTATAATGCCAAATTAAAAAATAAAAAATAAACAAACTTTTACTCTTCAATGATATAGGTACCACGCCATACATGCCCCATTACATCACTAATTAGTAATATCCAAACTATTCAAAAATACACTTAATTAAGATACCCTTCACTATTAGACGTATATAAAAGGGAAAATAAAGCAAATCCAAGATCTAAACAAAGGGTCTCTGAACTTTAGCTTCAAAAGTTCACATGGGAAACTACAACAGCAAAATATCACATAGGCAACTACATCAGCAAAAAATCACATAGGCAATTACAGCAGCAACAGTGGTGGCACATGACATAAGCTACAAAAGAATCTGACTTTAGATAGAGGAAGACTCCTGTACTTTCCTTACAAGCCTAAAGGACAGAAGAATGTCAAAGGAGAAAAGTCTATAAATAAACCCACTTTATGTCTACAAAATGGTGTGAAATCAGTTTTGACTTATAAAGTGATTTTCAACTCAATATTAGTTATAAACTGGTTGTAAACTAGTTTTTTTAATTGGACGGTCTTGTGAAGCCACAAGAAACAATGCTATTATTGACGAAATTATAAATAAATTATTCTTAGGACAATTGTCATCAAAACCAAATAAATATACTAAGATTAATTTCACCATAAGTACACTAAATACTAAGAAATAAATATAAAAAAAAAATCCCAACAAAATAAGCATACTAAATCATAAGAAGAAAATAAATTTCAATTCAAACACTTACAGAGAGAAGTGTGTATACAAATAACGAACAAGGCCCCAAAAGCACCGAAAGTCACAATCCCAAAATCCTCCTGAAACAACAACAATGATCAATTTCATATTCAAAATGTAATCACCATGACACCTAGCACAAAATTTCAGCACCAATAAATCAAATAGAGAAGAGATTTCCGGCAACTCCCTATTTGGCAATTTCAACCAATAATTCAAATTTAACACATAGAATTTGATCCTCGAAAAAGAAAGTAACACATACAAGTCTTACTTCCTTCTATAACTTGGTCTCCTCTAATCTATGGTTCATATTAGTCTCTCTTTCTCAGCCATTAGGTCCAACATTTTGGGTCAATCATAATAAAATTCCAGAACCGAGCACGATGAAAAAAAATGTGAAAAACAGTTTTTCTACCTTCTAAAATAGTTTTTATATATACTTTTTGTTTTGTTGGTAATCTCTATTAGAGAGTTATAGCAGCAGGGGATGTGAAAGTGGCATTCATGCCCACAACTTCATTAAGAATAGAGATATGCATATTATTTAGCTTTGTGTATACATAGATAGATTAAAGCAAGAAACAAATGAAAGAAAATTGGGCATTATTATTAGAGAACAATATCAGAAAACAAGGTTATGAAGAGTGTAAAATAGCAAATATGGGTCCAACACATATTAACACGTATTACATGCCTTGAATAAACAAATTACCAAATATTTTGTTTGAAAGATAAACTTAATCACGTACTAATCCGAAATATCTAAACCCTAAACCCACACAATCTCAACAACAACCAAACCTACACAATACAGACAACCCTGTCAAAGTCCATAACGCAACCAACAACTCACCTTATATTTACGACAATTGGTATAGTGGCATTCTTCTCTCTCACCACCACGTCCAATCTTCCACGGCAACAATGGAGCTTTTAATCGCAGCTTGATTTCAAACTCTCACTACGTAAAAAACTACTCACAAATGTAAAAATCTAGGTATCAAAATACTTACCTTCAACTACTCCTTCTTCGTCCCCACGAATTCAAGGCAGCTGCAGAAATTTTTTAAACATTTATAATTTTTTGTGTGGGTTTCATCATTCAAATTTTCATCATTTATTTAAATTTAAATTAACAGTTATGTCGGTTAGGTTTATACTAAACTTACATTAATTTTTTAAAACAAAATTAATATAAATCCAACTTTTTCCTGCAAATCTCTGCAGAAAGGAAGAGAAAATTTGAAAGGAAAAAACTGCCTATTTTTTATGTTTTCATACATCTATTTTAATTTTCTTTGTCATTCTCTGCCTAGAAACGAACATAACGTTAATGTCTGTTTTCTTTCCTTTGAATCACATCAAATTTTATTTATTATATTTTTTTTAATGTTATATTAGTATTTCCTTAATGGATTTAACATTTTTTATTTTATTTTGTGGGCTTAGTCCACCACTCTAGTCATGTTTCCTGTTAAATCTATACTAATTTTTATAACCTATATCTTCATATTCTTGTAATGTATACAAAATATTTTTGTTAAAGAATATCAAACCACATAGAACTTGTCAAATTATTATATGTATTAAATCATAGTTAATTATAATATTAAATATTTAAAATTATTATTATTGAAAAAATTATGTATATGATGATATTAAAAAATCCACTAAACATATAATTCTAAAAATAAAGTTTTAAAAATTTAATTATGAAGTACATTTGAAATATATCATTGATGGTTAGAATATATTAGAAACAAATATTAAGACTTTTAATTATTTTATATATAATTAACATGAATATACAATATTTTAAATTTGATATTTTCAATAAAAATATCAAACAAAATAAGAAACCTTTAACAATATGAAATGGAGAAAGAATCCATTCAACATTTTTTTTAATGTGTTTCTTGTATATTTGAAGTTGGATTTAACAAATGTTTCTTAATGCTCATTTCTCTAATAGTAAATGACCTTAATTCTTTTATTAAAAGTTATGGTAGTCTATTGATCAATTTGATCAAACTTCTTTTATTAAAAGTTATGATTTCCTTCTTTATTTGGATGATATGACATATGAGAAATCATGTCAGATTTCAGGTTAAGATTGATCTTTCCAAAACAATTTCCACCATTAAAGATTTCAGTTGCCTTGTGTGTAATTCATCTAAAAGTTTTATGAAAAATGATATGATATTAATACTCGTAATGGCAAAGTCCTTCATCATCTTCTTGTTGGATGAGAGTTTCCTTCTCCAGGTTGGGTTAAAATTAATATTGATGGTGCGACAAAGGTTATCTTGGTCTTGCTGTTTGTGGTGATATTTTTCGTGAGAATATTGGGGAGTTTATTGGTGGTTTCTCTGCTTTCTTTAATATTTATAATGTTTTGGTTGTTGAGTTTCACGGAGTTATTCACGCTATTGAAGAAGCAAGAAAGATGGATTTTTCTACATGGTTTGAATTTGATTTTGCCTTGGTTTTTGTTGTTTTTACTGCTATGACTAATGTTTATTGGATTATTCGTAATAATTGGTGGAGCAAATGCCTTGATTATTGTGAAAAAATCAGACTTAGATTAACCAAACCAAAAAGAACATAGATAACTTCCGAAAAAACCTTTCTTGGAAACTTAGCTTGTGTTGATCATATGTTACATCTTGAAACTTTAGTGAATTTTTCTTTATATTCTTTGTGGGTCTGCCTTGGTTCTCATCGTTGTCATTAGAAATTTCTTTGATAATATACAAGTTATTTAAGCATTTAATAGACCATGTAAAAGTTGTTAAATGAAATATATTCGTGAGTGAAAAGCCAAGAATATAATAACATTTTGTATAATGTTGCCAAAGTAGAGATGATAAACTAGTACTACTAATAATATATTTAAATAAGAACATTATCTCATAAATAATAATTTATAAAATATTTTTGTATTTTTTTTAACGACATTTAATCTTAATTTTTATTTAAATATTCACTTTAAATTATTACAACATTTGATATTCATTTACGTTAAATTATCAAATTTAATAATTTATATTAAATTAAAATTCAATTAATAACACTGATTATTAATATCAATAATGATTAAATTTTTAATAACTCATAAATTTATTAAAAATAAAATTATCTATTAGTATAATAAGAAAAAAATAACAATCTTAATATAAAAATTATTTTTATTAGATTTGTTTGAACTTAATTATTAAAAATCGAGGTAATTACATATTGTTAATATTAATATACAATTAACTTTTGAAGATTTTTTTTTTATAAATTTAAAATCCTTAAATTTATTATTATTAATGTAATTAACTTTTAAAAGTGTTCATTTCTTTTGCTTTTTGTAAATTTAAAATCTTATAGAATTAAGTTCAAAGGTACTTTTTACTCTATAAATTAAAAATTTCTTAATAGCTCTTTTCAAAATTAAGCAGTACAATTAACCTTGAAAAAATCCCTTATACTTTTTTTTTATTTTATTTTGTAAAATTAAAATTCTTAATAGCTCTTTCAAAATTAATTATATATTTGTATTTTATGAACTGAACGCTCAATGTCATAGCTCGGTCTCCTTGATCGAGCTGACCGCTGACCGACACACCCAATCCATTAACGCTCAGATCAAGGTCAGTAAAGACAAATCATAATTAAGAACTAAGTAATACGCCTCTAAGTGTGATCCACTCTACTAATCCAATCTAATAGGGTAAGTCCATTAAAACAATGTAAATAGCGCATATTCAAAGAAAAAGTACATTAATCACTGTCCATTTCTGAGTGTCGAATACTCATTTTGCTAACTTAAGCGTCAGAGCCTTCTGCAAGTACCCCCATTCGGCAATCACCTGAGATAGAACGATCGATACTTAAAGGAGTAGCAACGTAACACTAAGGTGAGAAGGAGCATACTGAAGCTCTAGTAGACTGTCCGATAAGAGACTGTTGGATAAGAAGGAAGGAAACGAAGCCAACCAACAATTTTCTAGGTCCCATCTCCTTAATGAAAACAATATTAATTATATTTTTTCTTAATAATCATATTTCTTCAAAAACAAAATAAAAAAAAAACAAAAATACAAATAGTGTGAAGTGTGGTATTCTCTCCCCACTCTCTGCAATGAGACGCGCTCCTCCCTCCCTCCATCTCCTCGCCGCCACTGACACCGCCGCAGCCACCGCCACCTCGATGTCTTCTTGTCCTCCCGTACTTTTTCTCTCTCTTCACACACATTCATGCACTCACTATCTTATATTCTCACTCGTATATTTTTCGCAGCATCGAGGACGCGGTAGAGGCTTCTCCGGCCGCCCGTACTCTGGCGGCAGAGGCCACTTCATCTCCGGCGACGCGCACTTGCTCTCGGTCCGCGAAGCCAATTTAGGACTCCGGCGAGGCGAGAGTGGAAGCTTCACGAACCAAACGCCGGATAATCAGAATCCCCTGTCTAACCTGAGACCTCATCCGCCGTCGCTTCACAATCAGCGTCCTGAGTTCCGTAATCGACCTCATTCCCCGCACTTTCGGCCGCATTTCCCGCAGTATCGGCAGCATCCTCCGCCTGAGCACCGGCCGACGTTTCGTCCGCATCCCCCGCTGAGGCCGCCATATTATCGAGACTGGGAGTTTGCCCTGACGCCGCCGCCTCCTCATTGTGGTAACATTATACTTGTGCTGTGCGATTGTGACTTAGATTTCTACCTTAGGGTAGGAACCAAAGAAGTCAATTTTTGGTATGATACTGAATGTTATTATTTGGATACCTGGCGTTTCTGCATTGCATTGTTCAACATGTCAGATTATGAAAACGTAATGTTGAGTGGAAGCTTGGAGTTATCATTGATCATAGCAATCACTAGCTTTTGGTTTTGACTTTTGAGTACTGATTTTCTTTTATTCGAGAAATCAAAAGCCATTAAGGAACATCTTTCAGATGAGTAATTTGAGAAATGGCTCTTGCTTCGCATGCAAATTTGACAAGTTTGAGTCAAAGAGGAGGGCTTCTTGTTGGTAAGAAGAATTGTGGTGTTGAGAATATACATTTTTTTGCTTGAAGTGAGCCTGATGCACGAAAGTGAATGGACATGCATGAAAATGTTAACATTTGATAATTTGGATTAGCTAGTGAGAGGAGGATAGGCTTGAGATTGATTGTTTATCAGTGTCCCTCCTCGTGGTTTGATTATTTATCAATATTCCTTTCGCTCCTAGTTGTTCATAGTTGATTGTTTTTTAATTATATGTCATCAGACTAATTTAGCTTATTTTTTTTCTTTTACCTTTGCTCAGAACGGTTTAAAGTTCTTTCCTATAATATATTGGCTGACTACCTTGCTTTGGACCACCGGAACAAACTTTATTTTCACATACCTTCATACATTTTGGACTGGCAGTGGAGAAAGAGAAGCATACTTTTTGAGTTGGGGCTGTGGTCAGCTGATATCTTGTGTTTACAGGTTCATAATTATGTTACATACCCCAATGTTTGCTCCTCGCTTAATATGCTTTTTCAACATGTTTGTGATCATATTATGCTGTATATTTTGGTTTGGCTTCTGGAATAATCATGGTATAAAACACGGATGTTGAACTTGGCAATCACATTTAAGATAAGACATATGGCAAGAACAATTCTTCACTTCCAATAGTTAAAAACAGACTTGGACTTTTTTATTTACCCCATTTTCAGAAAGGTATTTTGCATTTGTTTGAAACAAGATTTTTGAGTTTCATTAACATCTGAGCTTAGTAAGATTTGTATCTTTGGAATTTTAAATTTTTTCTTTGACCTCTTTCTTTGTGGTCGAGTAATATTAATTTTTTTAACTGTGTTGTGTGTGTGTGGAGTTTCACTTGGAAAAAACTGACTGTATATAGAACTATTCCCTTTTGATTTTTTGTTATAACTTCCAGGAGGTCGATAGATTTCATGAGTTGGCAGAGGAGTTGAAGCCTAGGGGATACTGTGGCATCTGGAAGGTGGGTTGGAACTTGAAAGTGCCATTTGCCTTAAGGTTACATGACATGAACACCCATATTCTGAACTTTTCTGTTCAATGCTGCTTGTGCATTTTTTGATATGCATTGGTTTGTTTTAGGCTGTTTCTAGTTTGAATTTATATAGAAGGTGTTTTCAGTGACAGTGTTTTTGTTTTTATTCAATGATCAGAATATCAGATGTTAGTTTTCAACGATTTAGATAAAAATTTATCTTACTTCCGGAAATATTAAAGTGATATTTTTAGTCCCTCAAATGTTAAATTGAAACTTCCCTCAAATTTAAAAATGTTTTTTAGTCCTCCAAATTTATAAATATTTGTCAGTCCTCCAATTTAAAAGTGGGTATTTAAGTATTCTAATTTGGAAATAATTTATTTTGGTTTTCAAAGTTGATGTTATTGAAAATTTCTTGGCATAACTAACACATTTTAATTTGAGAAAGACAATTTTAACCGTATTTGGAATACCTTTCCTGTTTCTCTCTTTCTCATTATTTCTATCTCCTTATAATAGTGATATGGGTGATTGCTCCTATGATCGCAATGACGTAGGCCCTTATCTTCTACCTTGTCACATGGTCATGAATGAAGTTTGACGTAAGTTTTTTCAATTTTCTATCCCTTAATTTTTTATGTGAAGAAGCAGAATGAAACAAAAGTTTCACATTCGGTTTTGAATTAGAGATGTTAATTCATTTTTTCAATTTGAGGGACTAAAAATCAATTTTAAAATTGAGGAGCTAAAAAAATTGTTTTTAAATTAAGGAGACTAAATTAAAATTCAACCCAAATTCGAGGGATAAAAAATATATTTTATTAAAAAAAATTTAAAAGTGAATTTTGATGTCATTATTTTAGTTACACTTGTCATTGTTGATGTGGATGTCGTTAGTGATGTCCTCAATGAGTGTAACACCATTAGTGCTGAGGGACCAAAAATAACATTTTCTGAAAGTCAGGGACTAAGCTAATTTTTAATTTGGAGGACTAAATAAGTGATCCAAATTTGAGGGACTAATAATATATTAAGCCAAACAGTTACTATGCTTTAACTTGATGAGGATATTTCTGCACTTGTGCTTCATCATCTAGTTGATTGATAGGCTACTTTTTCACTTCCCTCCAATATAATCAACAAGTTGTAACTTGGTTATGTGCAGTGACCCATCTTCAGATCACCTTTCTGCAGTATTTTTCTTTTTACATTGCCGTACTCATTCTGATTGATTATTTCCATTAAATTTTGAAAGAAAAAGAAATAGTTCTGTTGCATTATAAAGTCTAATAGCATTCGGTTTACTTATAGATGCGTACAGGTAATCCAGTTGATGGCTGTGCAATCTTTTGGAGAAAATCAAGGTTCTCTGCAAGTTTACTTTCCTTTTGTTGCTACTTGCTGATTATCTTAGTGGAATTTGTTTTCTTCAATAATGATTAAAAATTCACTGTATTGATGCATTTTTAGTTTTGTTAAGCTTCTTTATAGCCATGCAAAATTATGTGTTTCTTTTGCAGTTTGATTTATGTGCATTGTTTATTTGGCTTATACAATTTTATAGCTTAGAATGATAATATAAAAGTGTAGTATTCTACACTAAAATGATGTGTAGAAATATGATGTATAAGCCTGTCTTTCATATTAAAGAAGTAATATCGTTAAGTATTTGTTGGAGATCTCACATCGACTAGAGATTATAGCCTTTCATTGTATATAAGTGGGTGCAAACCTCAACCCTATGAGCCGGTTTTATGGGGTTGAGTTAGGCTTAAAGTCCATTTCGTAATATGGTATCAGAGCCATTTCGAGTCTATCCTAGCGAGTGTTTATTGGGCTTATCAGGCCACCCGCTATCGGGCCGCTATCGGACCACCCATAATATATAGTCCCACGCACGAGTTGGCAGTCTCGGCGTGAGGGGGGTGTGTTGGAGATCCCACATCGACTAGAGA
>Ga0123342_1010841_pt1 | contig 10249 bp, 3 predicted proteins | sample Turbeawhitnodule_FD_89960 | JGI IMG/M metagenome (GOLD analysis project Ga0123342, IMG submission 89960) | Root nodule microbial communities of legume samples collected from Mexico - Turtle bean Mexico white nodule | ecosystem: Host-associated > Plants > Roots > Nodule | place: Mexico: Nepantla...
TCCTGCGAAAGACAGGTTCCTCCCCTTCCACACTGAAAGTTTCTTTCTAACCTTTAAAAGCACCGGCTCCCAAAACGAGCATCTAGATGGATTACCTCCTATAGGTAGGCCTAAATATGTAAAAGGGTATATTCATTAGACTGCAGTGAAGTATTTTCGAGTACACATTCATCTCAAACCTACCTACCCCAATTGCGCCAATTTTGCTCTTATGGTAATTGACTCTAAGACCAGAGCTTAATTCAAAACATCTCAAAATAACCTTAATGTAAATGATATTCTGTACCTTAGATTCGCAGACAAAAAGGGTGTCGTCATCGAATTGGAGTAAATTCACATCCACCTTTTTCCCCCCAACTTTAATTCCCGAGAGCATATTTTTCCTTGTCGCTTCTTTTACTAGACCCACTAATCCTTGTGCGACGATCAAAAACAGAAACGGTACCATCGGATCCCCTTGTCTAAGACCTCTAGAAGGTTTGAATTCCTTAGTTGGGCTACCGTTTACTAAAACCGAAACAGTAGCAGATTCTAGGCAAGCTTTAATCCACTGGATCCATTTTTCACAGAACCCTAGTCTTCTCATCATGTAAAATAAGAACTCCCAACTCACCGAGTCGTATGCTTTCTCAAAATCAAGTTTCACTACCACCCCGCTCTTCTTTCTTCTTCTCAACTCGTTTATAACCTCATTCACCACTAGGACGCTGTCTAATAATCCTCTATTAGACAAAAAAGTTGATTGTGTCCCATCTACCACCTTCCCAATAACTTTTTTAAACCTATTTGCTAACAATTTGGTCAGAATCTTGTACACACAACCGACTAATGAAATGGGTATGTACTCCTCTAGAGATTGGGGGTTCTCAGTCTTTGGGATCAGCGTTAAGAAAGAAGCATTACAACCCTTCGGTATCTTCCCTTCTCTGTAAAAGCAGTTCACTGCTCCCTCCACGTCCTTTTCAAGAAGACCCCAGTTGTTTTTAATAAAGCTGAAGGTTACACCATCTGGGCCCGAACTTTTATGGCTATCACAATTCCAAATGGCTTCCTTTATTTCTTTTCCATCAAAAGGTTCAGTCAAGAATCTATTGTCATAATGAGATAACTCCTTGAACTCCACATTATCCAACCTTACTCCAATGTCATCGATAGCAGTCATTTTATTCTTGTAAAACTCTTTGACCATCTCCTTTATCGTATTAGGTTCTTCCACCCAGCTACCTGAATTCTGGCAGAGTACACCTTTTATCTCATTTCATGGAAAACTAAAGATAGATTTAATTTTCTTACAAATCTTAATTACATAGAAACACTTATTGAAGTATATTATTACATGTTGAAGTTTTATTTTCCACTAAAAAGCTTACTTATTCATTATAAAAAATTCGACCTAAATATAGTATTAAAAAATTATATAATAATGACAACGATAACTTTTATCTACAAATACTTTATAAAAATTCTCGAGAAGACAATCATTAACAAAAACTAATTTTAAAAATAAAAAATAATTAATTATTATATTGAATGAAATATTTTAAAAAATAAAAATCTCTATTATTAATAAATAATTTTTAAATTAATTTTTAATTAGCTACTAAGATTTTAGTTATCAACTTGAAAATTTAAATAATTAGTTGTTAAAATCTAGGTAAATAGAAATCAATTTAAAAATTATTTATTAATAATAAACTAATCTACATATCAATAATTTTTTAGTCTCTAAAATAGTATATAATTAATTATTATTTTTCTTTAAATTTGATATATATTTAATGTTTATATTTTAGTGATTTAATTTTTCTTTCTATAAAAACATAAATTATTTAAATGTTTATTTATTACTGACACTTTTATTTTATTTTATATTGTCATTCCACACATTCAAATAAAATAAGTTTTTATCAACCACATCAAAAGTTCCAAACTTAGTTAGTGTAAACTTGAACTTCACCTTAACTTACATCTCATAGCAATATATAAACTAAACCTAACAACTCAAATTTCAAACCAAGCTAAATCTAAAGAATTTTCAAAACATTAAAACCTTTTCATCATAAAAATGCACAGCTTAACCACACCAACAATATATTTATGCTTTTCGTTCGATTCTATGCTTTTAAAATTTATATATGTACCTAACCATATCTAAAAATCTTATAATATAATTTAATTATCTTATAAATTAGGTATTATTAATATATAAGATAAAACTATAGCTATAAAATTTGTAGATATTTCAGGGAGCATGTGGGGACAGAGATCTTAATGTGAAAGGGATGGTAGCAAATAAGTGTTTAATATGACAGATGTTGTAGTGAAGTCAAAGTTCAGAGGCCACATATTTGCTTCTTCTTTTAATAAGATTTCTGCAATAATTTTAAACAACTACAATATTAATTCTAGAAAATATTAACAACCATGAAATATAAAAAAGGAATAAAATGTATTTTAATTTTCTTAAAAGTTTAAAATACTATCATATTAATAAATTGAAAAAAATAGAATAGTTTCTAAAATGAAAGATTTGACCCCTTCTTGTTGAGTTGTGCCTCCATATACTTTGCTATTTTGTGTTCTTTAGCTGAGGTTTTTACTTCACATATTTGTCCTTGTTGTTGAGGTGGTAACTTGTTGTTGTTCTTCTTCTTTCATGTTCTTTTTTTTCTTCTTGTTTTTTGTTCTTGGGTTTCCTAACAAAAAGGTTGACATGCATGCTCGAAAAGGTGTTAGGTTAAACTTGTGTAATGAAATTTGTTCATCTTAATCTACACAAAATAGTTGCAAATCAAAATTTTCAACAACAACATCATCTTCATATTCACATTTAGGACAAAATGTGTGGTTGTGGCAAAAGATTGTTGGTTCTAAAAGCAAGCACCTTGAAGAACAAAAGAAAGACTATTTTGGCGATTTAAAAACTGGGGAATAAGAAAATCTAACTCTTGTTGAATTTAGTCCATATAGTTTTAATTTTAGTTGTTATTATTTTTGTTAATTGTTAGTTGTTTTGATTGTAGGCTCATTCCACTATAACTATTTTCATTATGTTGATGAAGTGGAAGTTGAGATCGAACCGATTTCACATACAAAAGAATAAGAACAATGTCTTATTGCCTCATAAATGTTAAAGAAATTAGTTAGGAAGAATGCTAATAAGTTGATGAAAAATTAGTGACAAAATTTTTAGAAAAATAAATATATGTTATCACCTTTTAAGTGGAAGTTAAATGAAATTGTATTAATTACAAATATGGGCAGAACAAGATATTCCTAATTGGATTCTAGATGAGTTTCGTCGTTTCACTCTTAAATCATACTTTTTTCTTGGAGCCAGGACTTTATTATGGTTGGGGTAAAATTATTTGGTCTTCATATATTACGCCTTTTATTCATGGGCAAAACTGCACAAAGTAAGGCGAAATTTCACAAGTTTTGGTAGATGATAACCTTGGTTAGCACGAAATTTTTTGAAAAATTCTCCCGAAATAGTTTTTTCCTGAAATTCCATGTAAGAATCTTAACTGAATTTGGGACAAAACGCGACAAAGTTTAGGTCAAACGGATGAGTATTCACCCATGAAAAAAATCAACTAGTTTCACACAAACGAACCTTCCTTTCAGCTCTAGCAGTGATCAATAAAAAAACTTATTTCCAATCTTGTAGGACGAATCTGGGACTCAAATCTCAGCCAAAACTCAATAGACACAGTGACGAACACCTGGTAAAAATTTCAGACCAGATAACTCAAGGAGTAAGGCGCAGTAAGTCCCAGACCGAGAGTGAACAAAACTAGTTTTCCGAAAACAACACGTCATGCCTTTTCTTCCCCGTATCTTCTTTTTGTGATTCCTTTATGGACGTAAATCCTTACCTGGGAGCAAACAACATATGAAAGTACTCGCGTAAATTTCTTCAGCAAAATACGGACGCAGAATAAAAAGTACAAAAAGTAGGGCGAAATTTCACAAGTTTTGGTACCACCTTGGTTTGCACGAAAATTTCTGAAAAATTCTCCCGAAATAGTTTTATCCTGAAATTCCACGTAAGAATCTCCACTGAATTTGAGACAAAACGCGACAAATTTCAGGTGAAACGGATGAGTATTCACCCACGAAAAAAATCAAACAGTTTCACACAAAAACGAACCTTCCTTTCAGCCCTGATAGTGATCAATACAAAATTTAATGTCAATCTTGTTGGACGAATCTGGGGCTCAAATCTAAGCCAAAACTCAATAGACACAGTGACGAACATCTAGTAAAAATTTCAGATCAGAACACCCTAAGAGTAAGGCGCAGTAAGTCACAGACCGAGAGTAAACAAAACTGGTTTTCCGAAAACAACAAGTCCTGCCTTTTCTTCCCGGTATCTTCTTTTTGTATTACATTTATGGGCATGCCTCCTTATGTGGGTACAAACAACATATGAAAGTACTAGCGTTAATTTTTTCAGCAAAATACGGACGCAGAATAAATATTGTAGAAAGTAGGGCGAAATTTCAAAAGTTTTGGTAGAGGATAACTTTGGTTTGCATGAAAATTTTTGAAAAATTCTCCCGAAATAGTTTTTTCCTGAAATTCCACGTAATAATCTCCACTGAATTTGGGACAAAACGCGACAAATTTAGGTGAAACGGATGAGTATTCACGCACAAAAAAATCAAACAGTTTCACACACGAATGAAGCTTCCTTTCAGCCCTGACAGTGACGAATAAAAAATTTATTGTCAATCTTGTGAGACGAATTTGGGGCTCAAATCTAAGCCAAAACTCAATAGACACAATGACGAACATCTGGTAAAGATTTCTGACCAGAACACCCAAGGAATAAGGCGCAGTAAGTCCCAGACCGTGAGTGAACAAAACTGGTTATCCGAAAACAACACGTCTTGCCTTTTCTGCCCCGTATCTTCCTTTTGTGATTCGTTTATGGACGTGCCTCCTTACCTGGGTACAAAACACATATGAAAGTACTCGCGTGAATTTTCTCAACAAAATACGGACGTAGAATAAAAAGTGCAGAAAGTAGGGCGAAATTTCACAAGTTTTGGTAGAGGATAGCCTTGGTTTGCACGGAAATTTATGAAAAATTCTCCCGAAATAGTTTTTTCCTAAAATTCCACGTAAGAATCTCCATTGAATTTTGGAAAAAACGCGGCAAATTTTAGGTCAAACAGATGAGTATTCACCTACGAAAAAAAATCAAACAGTTTCACACACAAACGAATCTTCCTTTCAGCTCTGGCAGTGATGGATAAAAAATTTATTGCCAATCATGTGAGACGAATCTGGGGCTCAAATCTCAGCCAAAACTCAATAGACACAGTGACGAACGTTTGGTAAAAATTTCAGACCAGAACACCCAAGGAGTAAGACGCAGTAAGTCCCAGACCGAGAGTGAACAAAACTGGTTTTCCGAAAATAAGACGTCCTGCCTTTTCTTCCCCGTATCTTCTTTTTGTGATTCGTTTATGGACGTGCCTCCTTACCTAGGTGCAAACTACATATGAAAGTACTCGCGTGAATTTTTTCACAAAATACGGACACAGAATAAAAATTGTAGAAAGTATGGCGAAATTTCACAAGTTTTAGTGATGCCTTGGTTTGCACGAAAAATTCTGAAAAATTCTCCCGAAATATTTTTTTTCCTGAAATTTCACGTAAGAATCTACACTGAATTTGGGACAAAACGCGACAAATTTCAGGTCAAACGGATAAGTATTCACCCACAAAAAATCAAACAGTTTCACACACAAACGAACCTTCCTTTCAGCCCTGACAGTGATCACTAAAAAATTTATTTCCAATCATGTGAGACGAATATGGGGCTCAAATCTCAGCCAAAATTCAATAGACGCAGTGACGAACGTCTAGTAAAATTTCAGACCAGAACACTCAAAGAGTAAGGCACAGTAAGTCCCAAACCGAGACTGAACAAAACTGGTTTTTTGAAAACAACATGTCCTACCTTTTGTTCCTCGTATATTCTTTTTGTGATTCGTTTATGGATGTGCCTCCTTACCTGGGTGAAAACAACATATGAAAGTACTCGTGTGAATTTTTCAGCAAAATACGGACGCAGAATAAAAATTGTAGAAAGTAGGGCGAAATTTCACAAGTTTTGGTAGAGGATAGCCTTGATTTGCACGAAAATTTCTGAAAAATTCTCCAGAAATAGTGTTTTCCTGAAATTCCACGTAAGAATCTCCACTGAATTTGGGACAAAAATCGACAAATTTCAGGTTAAAAGGATGAGTATTCACCCACGAAAAAAATAAAACAGTTTCACACACAAACGAACCTTCCTTTCAGCCTTGGCAGTGATCAATAAAAAATTTATTGCCAATCTTGTTGGACGAATCTGGGGCTCAAATCTCAGCCAAAAGTTAATAGACAGAGTGACGAACGTCTGGTAAAAATTTCAAACAAAACACCCAAGGAGTAAGACGCAGTAAGTCCCAGACCGAGAGTGAACAAAACTGGTTTTCCGAAAACAGCACGTCCTGCCTTTTCTTCCCTGTTTTTTCTTTTTGTGATTCGTTTACTGTCGTTCCTCCTTACTTGGGTGCAAACAACATATGAAAGTACTCACTTGAATTTTTTCAACAAAATACGAATGCAGAATAAATATTGTAAAAAGTAGGGCAAAATTTCACAGGTGTTGGTAGCGGATAGACTTGGTTTGCACGAAAATTTCTGAAAAATTATCCCTAAATAGTTTTTTCCAAAAATAGCACGTAAGAATCTCCATTGAATTTGGGACATAACGCGACAAATTTAAGGTCAAATGGGTGAGTATTCACCCACGAAAAAAATCAAACAGTTTCACACACAAACGAACCTTCCTTTCAGCCCTGACAGTGATCAATAAAAAATTTATTGCCAATCTTGTGGGACGAATCTGGGGCTCAAATTTGAGCCAAAACTCAATAGACACAGTGACGAACTTCTTGTAAAAATTTCAGACCGGAACACCCAAGGAGTATGGCGCAGTAAGTCCCAGACCGAGAGTGAACAAAACTGGTTTTCCAAAATCAACACGTCTTGTCTTTTTCTTCCCCTATCTTCTTTTTGTGATTTGTTTATAGACGTGCCTCCTTACCTGGGTACAAAAAACATATGAAAGTACTCGCGTGAAATTTTTCAGCAAAATACGGACGCAGAATAAAAAGTGCAGAAAGTAGGGCAAACTTTCACAAGTTTTGGTAGAGGATATCCTACAGATAAGCATATTCAAAATAAAGGTCTTCATATTTGTTATATGTGTATGCTTTGTGAAAAGTCCGAGGAATCTATTTAGCATTTATTTTTTGAATGTGCTAATGCTTTGCGTATTTGGAGTTGGGTTCGACACATTTTTCCCACTTATCATTTCTCTAATAAGGATGATCTTCTTTCTTTTATTAAGAGTGATGATAGTCCGCTGGTTAAATTGATTAAGCTAGCTGTGATAACTTTTTCTATTTGGATAATATGGCGTATGAGGAATTATGCTCGTTTTCAGGATAGGGTTGAGGTTTCTAGGGCTATTTTGGTTATTAAAGATTTAACTTGTTTAGTGGGTAATTCGTCTAAGCTTCAATGAAGAATGATATGTTTGATTTCAATGTGCTCAAGTGTTTTGGTATTAACACTCGTACTGGTAAAGTTCTATGTCCTTTTCATGTTAGATGGGAGTTTCCTTCACGAGCCTGAGTTAAAATTAACAATGATGGGGTTGATAGGGAATATCCTGGTCTTGCTACTTTTGGAGGTATTTTTCGTGGGAGTATGGGGGAATCTTTTAGAGCTTTTTCTGCGTTTCTTGAAGTTCAGACTACTCTGGTTGCTAAGTTTTATGGGGTTATACATGCTATGGAGGAAGCTGAAAAGATGTGGCTTACTAATGTCTGGATGAAATGTGATTCTGCTTTGATTTGTGCTGCGTTTACTGTTAGGACAAATGTTTCTTTGATGCTTCGTAATCAATGGAATATTTGTCTTAATTACTGTGAGAAAATTAGGTTTAGGGTTACTCATATTTTTCATGAAGGGAATACGTGTGTTGATAAGTATGCTAATTTAGGATTTATTCATAGAGAAACTTTTCATTGGTATAATATGCTTTCATCTTGTCTGATGTTAGAATTCTTTATGAATAGGTATAGTCTACCTATGTATCGTTTTTGTTAACATATGAGTTTTGGTCTAGTCTCCCGTATTTTTGTATTTTTTTTTAATAATACTTTTTTTTCATGTGATGGCAAATGATTGTTGTTACTTGAGGTGTTAGTCTAGCTGAGATCTTAAATTGCATAGTGATGTCTAACATGAAAGTAATATGTCTTTTCTTTGATTATTAAATGAGATGTTTTCCAATGTTTATTGCAATAGTATTAATTGTGATTGTATGAAACAAAACGATTGATTTGAATTGATAAAATGAAAATAATAGAAGTGATTATATGCAATAAAAACATATCAAAACAATATAATAAAACTTGTCCATATATATTTATTAAAATAAATACAAAATTTGGTGAAACCTTTTCAAGACAAGAGGACAAAGTACATTAAAAAATTCTCCATCAAATGAAACAAAAAAAAGTTTAAAAGAGGCAATACATATCCATGAATAGAACCAAAATTTCACATATCACAATGCACTTTTACTTTTTTAAATGTTATTATAAGTTTTACTAGATAGGGTTTTTTTTTTTTATGTTGCCATATATGTAAGTAGCCCAAATATGGATAATTTTTTTTTGGCTAGAGGTATAGTTTGTCTTGTGCTAGGTTAGTTTTGGAGTGATGGTTTTGTCATAGTTTGATTTACAATGTAGTCCTTTAGTTTCCTATTTTTTGCTTTTCTCTTTTGGTTATATACTTTTACTTTGTATACCACTTGGAGCACCATAGTATTTTGCTATTAAGTATATATTTTTGTTATTGATAATAAATACTTTTGCATGAATTTTAGTTTGTTTTGATGATAAGACTTGCATAATTATGATATATGGTAATTTAAATAAAATAATTCACAATAATTATTTGTTTTAAGTTTTAATAAAAACAAAAACTTATTTTCACAGAAAAAGCTATTAAATAAGTCATTTTTTTATTACAATTATTAGTATAATAGTTATATATTATCCAAGTTAACACTATCAATAAAGACTAATTTTAGAGATAAAAAATAATTACTCATTATATTAATTAAATTATATATTATTTTATGAACTTAAAAAATTATTGATATTTAAAGTAATTTATATTATTAATAAATAATTTTTCAAATTATATCTAATTAATTATCAAAATTTTAGCCATCAAATTTTAAAATAAAATATTATAAGAAAAAAAAGATATTTATATTCTTAAATAAAAATATAATAATCTTGGTTTTTTTATTAAACATATAAATGATAAGAAATTGAACAAACCTAAAATAACAAGAAAAAAATGTGTAACCCTATTTATATACACATAAATGATATAGGATTCTTTTAAATATCAAATACAATTCATTTGTACTATTTTTTCCCTCTATCTAACAACTTAGTTTCATTCCTTTTTATTTTTCTTAAAAACATTATCATTTTATTTTCCAAGTCCAATTAAATAATTTAATTAAATAAAGTTAACATACATATTAAATTATTTTATTTTAGAAAAAACTTTACGAAGGAAAAACATCTTACTCGAACTAATTTAATTTAATACACAATTTTATAAAATTTCAACTAATTTAATTTAATAAAAGTTGAATAATTTGAACTTCATTTATTGTTATATTGAATGGTATTCATAAAAATCTTTATCTAAACCTACTTTTTTTGTCGGTGGCCATTACTCCAAGAAGATCTTTCTGGAACAACTTCAACTCCAAATGGATCAAACTCATTATAGCTTGATATTATGCAACACTCCCTTAGTATTAAAGTGTATATTTCCATTCAACCATATTTATATGTTTTTTTTTAAGAAAATAAAGTAATTAATTACATATTAAAATTTTAAAATGGTAGATCAATAATAAACACAAAACATACAAATAAAAATAAAAATTATAAATGAAATTACATTTTTTATAACAAATAAAAGTTGAATAATTAAACTCTTATAAAAAATAGCTACTAGATGTATCCCATACAAAAAAAAAAAAAAAAAAAAAAAAAAGCAACAAAACCAAAAAAAAAAAAAAAAAAAAAAAAAAAAAAAAAAAAAAAAAAAAAAAAAAAATAAAAAAATATAAAAAAAAAAA
>Ga0123342_1010842_pt1 | contig 10248 bp, 2 predicted proteins | sample Turbeawhitnodule_FD_89960 | JGI IMG/M metagenome (GOLD analysis project Ga0123342, IMG submission 89960) | Root nodule microbial communities of legume samples collected from Mexico - Turtle bean Mexico white nodule | ecosystem: Host-associated > Plants > Roots > Nodule | place: Mexico: Nepantla...
AAATATATATAGACACAAACTACAACACAAATAGACATATATATATATATATATATATATATATATATATATATATAATCAAGAGTATTATTGTAAATTGAATTACATTAATAAACGTAAAATTGAACACATACAATAATGTTCTCATACAGATCTTATCATATCATAATTCTCACACAATCATACAATGAAGGAATAGAAACTTACCTTGATCCATGAGTGATCCTATTTGAACAATTATTTTATCTCCTTTGTCCCAATCTATCTCTTAGCAATTTCATTATTGTCACACACTTTCGTGATGGTTATCAGTGAGACAACTATTATTTGCAGAGACAAAATCCTATAACCTTTAATTTTCAATCTCCATCCGATGTCGGTTTTTATTAGGTATATCATATATATATATATATATATATATATATATATATATAAATTCGGATCCAAAGTCCAACTCTAAATCATGTGAGTCACTTTATAAAAATTAATTTACATAATTTCTTACAATTATTACTATGAATATAATAAAATGTTATATAAATATACTTAATTTAAATATAAATAAATTTATTGATAATAATCCTTAAAATTTTAATATATAATTTAAATCAATAAATAATACAAAATAAATAAGTTAAATGAATATTAAAATCAAGAATAAATCAAGTATCATTAATTCAAATGATGATAACCAAAACATTATGATATTTTTTTTTGTTTATTCCTATTTTTAATACTTATTTATTTTACATTACTCATTAATTTGAATATATAACAATAATTACTAATATATATATATATATATATAAATTAATATATATTTATAATATTCAATCATTAATTTAAATTTTTAAAACTTATTATGAATAAATTTACTTATATTTAAATCAGAACAATTCGTTACACTAAAATTTGTATTTTTATATATATAAATTATACTTAAAAAAAAATCAAATTCATTTTCATAATAATCAAGAATATGTATTAGACTTGAAAAAATGTATATTTTTATTTATAAAAATTAATATTTAAATTTTAAAAATATTAATTGACTATTTTATTTATTTTTATAAAAAGAACAAAAATATTGGAAGGTGTAACGATGATTGAGCTCCCCAAAAGAGTGTCAGACATCTCATAAAAGAGAGTGACAAAACTAATATCAAAATTTTGACTTCTCATCTTCCGAAAACAAAGTATGATGAAAACTTATTATGAGTATTAATATGATAGAATATATTTAAAACATGAAAGGTGATAAATTAATAATTAATATAATATTGAGTAAAAGGGGTTTTCTACAAATTATAGTGACTTTTTTTTTATTTTACATTATTTTTTCACACTACATGTTTTAACCTATATTTATTCTATTTCAGTTATATGTTTTCTACCGAATAAATTTTATTCCAATTTTTAATATTTTTTATACTTATTTTTAATATTTATTTAAAAATTGTATTTTACATTATTCATTAATTTGAATATATGAAAATAGTTACTAATATAAAAAAATTAAATATATATTTATAATATTAACTTCAATCATTAATTTAAATTCTTAAAATTTATTATAAATAAATGCACTTATATTTAAAGTTATACTAAACTTTGTATTTTTTATATATAAATTATACTTCAACAAGAAAAAGTCAAATAAATTCACTTTCATAATAATCATACGAAATTAATTTAAATAGAAATATAATTAAAAAAAAATTTAAATTTAATGTTTGTATTTTCTTCTTAATTATTTTAACAATAGTTAATTAAATTTTAATAATACAAAATGTCACTAGAAAAATATAACAATAAAGTTTGAATTTTTAATATCAAAAAATTTATCATAATTGAATAAATTATTTTTATTTAACACAAAATTTAATTTAAAAAATAAGGTGCAGTTATTATTAAAATATATCTGAGCACTTCATTTATTTATCTGAATACTTATTTATTTTTCTAGAAAAAAGAAAAAAATATTGGAAGATGTACCGAGTATTGAGATTCCCAAGAAGTGTCAGTTTTCTCATAAAATATCGGGACAAAATTAATGTTAAAATTTGACTTCTCAATTTCTTGAAAGAAAGATTGAGAATTTATGAGTGTTAGTATGGTAGAATACGTTCAAAACTTTCACATGACACAGGACAGGACGAGTATGTTTTTTTTTAGAAGAAATTTTAAATAAAAAATAAGTAGTTTGGTATAAATGTGATTTGTTTATATCTTATTTTCTGGGAATGCAGTCACTTGTTTTTATGTGGAATTCAGACTGCAAGTCTTAAATTTAGTTTTGCATATGTAAATTTAAATATTACAAACAAAAGTCAACTATTAATAAAATTGTTTATACAAATGTTTAATTGAGATTTATGAATTTTATAATTACTTCTCATATCAATATTTAGAGTATTTTATCCATTAAGGTCTTTCAGGATAGGAAGTTTCAGAAGAGATTGTAACAGTGATTGCATAATTATTGTTAACATCATGAATAAACTTTGTTAAAACATAATTAATTTGCATATGAACCAATTTAATTATTAGATAATTAGTGTTTATTATGGTGCACAGAAAATTTGTTTTACATTACCCTATGTATTAAATGATTATCGTCCGAATTTTAAATTTATGAAATGACTATATAATCATGCTCAATAGTTACAAAACTCTAGAGGAATCTCATATAAATTTATACTAAACATAGTTTTTAATGAAGAACAAAACAAAAATCTTATTCTTGATGTTGGTTCAAAACATATAAAAGAAAATATATTAACTTTTGTAATTTTTGAAATTTTAGATTAGGAGTAGATTTTATAAGAAAAATTGAGTGCATGACTTAATCTCACAATTCAAAAAAGTTTAAAATTTCATCTTATCATTTTTTTCTCTGAAAATGTATATATATATATATTAAAATCAAATATAATTAAATGATATAAATATTATATATATATATATATATATATTAAATTATTTTATTTTTTTATTGTTCAGATTTGTTCAGCAAATTGTTATATATATAATTATAAATTTGATTCAAATGAATTTTTTTTATTTCTTTCTTACTTAATATGATATTAATAATGCATTTATTCTTAAAATATTTTTAGTTTTGTTATCTGATTATCATAAATAAATTCAATCTTCTACCTATCCAGTCTATTGTTTGTTTTCATCTTTTATATAACAATTATAATTCATGAAAAAAAGAGATCAAAATGATTTTTTATTTTTGTTTTAAAAGAATAAATATGATTATGTACATGGTTCTATTTCAAAAACCTGGACACTTAATAGCATTGTTATTTCATGACTCTTTGCAATCCTTTTTCAAAGCACAATTTCCATAAATTATAGTTGAGATTAAAGTTATTTGGAATTGTTATTAATTCATCATAAAATTTGAACTTATTCCCAATCAAAACACTTTCACCAATGGTGTCCATTCATGGATGGTAAACTTTAGGTTTAAGAATCTTATTCCTTGATGTGAATTTCTTATGGATACAACTAATAAAGGCCTTTGTCATTTTGTAAAGATTCTTCAATAGAACCTTATAATTATGATTAAAATATGACTTTATCTAATATACATAACAAAACTCTTAAAAGTGAGAATTCTGATTCCACTATGTAAATGAACAAATAAATATAGTGAAAACAAAATATTGATTGAATTAAGAAAAAATGAAATAATCAAATGGATGTGTATAAGAGGATATACTAAATTGATAACTAAGCTTAATTAATAATTAACAAAGTCATATAATATATTTTATATTTAATCTAGTCCCTTAATTTCTAAGAAGTTCAGTTTAATCCTTTTAAGTTTATAAGATGAATTGTTTTGATCATTTCCATCAAATAGTTGATGAAAAATATTACAAAAATCTGATACTGATGTTAAATCATCTACCTTACATATGAGTTGTTCTATTATTTCATTTGACAATTTTTTCTGTAAAAAAAGAAAATACTTGTTGAAAAATTGTAACTGACTGATTAAAAGGAAGGTTTCCCTTATGAAAAGTTACAACATTGTGATGTAAAAGATCAGAATGAATCTTTTTAAAAATGTAAAAATATAAATTGAAGTTTTTGAAAAGGAACTAAACTGATTATAAAGAAAAATAAGTTAAAGGTTTGAAATAAAATTTAGCCTATATTTTCATTATAAGATCAAAATAATAAAATTCATGATAATTTTCTTATTCAATCCAACAACTATCCTAACTCAGTTCAAAATTATTTCTTTAAGGTGAAATCAAATATATAGAGTTTATCTAAAATATTAAAATGATATTGCAATGCAATTCTGCAAAACTCAACATAAATCATGTAGGAACCCAATAAGCATATGGTAAAGTCCACAGATAATGCAAATTTGATAATAGTTGGGATTATTGTGTCTAGATTTGCTTCTTTTTTTCTGTGTTTTGCATCTTCCTTCTCATTCTTCTGATTTTATTTTGCTGGTGTTAAAAAAATTTAAATGAACCCACACAAAATCTGAAACAACACTACCAGATAGTAAAGTACAAAATACAAAAGGAGTCCTACAGTAGAGAAAAATATGTTGGAACATGAGCAAAGCATTAGATGTTATCAACCACCCCACCAACGTGTCACTGTAACAGTTCCATCATGGGTCAGTGCACATGTAGATGGGGCACACATCACCATCTGTTTCCATTACTTGCATAGTTGCATTGTACAATTTGTACTTTCCATGTTGTCTCTAACAACTATATATTTATTATTTTCTAACTCACTCATCCCACACATTATCCAACCTGGTAGAAGAAAAAGAAAAGATATAATATAGGTGTGCTGTGTTGTGTGCTGTGTGCTGATGAAACCCTTCTTCTGTCACTTCATATAACAAGAAAAATATAAGAAATTCTACAGAATCTGCTGACAAAAATGAGTTAAAGCGGTATAAAAGTTTTCTACTATCAAATAGAAATTACCATTATCTGACTTAAAAAATAGTTACTATGAAAATTAAGTGCACATGATGTTCTGTCTTTGGTTGACTGTTAAAAGCCTAATGTTTTCCAATAGGAACACCAGATCATCCTCAAACTCAGAAGTTTAGATGATCAATGAAAAGTATATTTCCACACTGATGTGTAAAAAGAAACAAAACTGACCAGACATTTTCTCTATGCATTTAATCCTACATACATAAAAGGTTATACACAATAATAAACTGCTTCATTATAAAACAACCATACTCCATTACAAAAACAACCATATCTCAAACTAAATAACTGTTTTTCTTAATAAATTCTTCCATTAGTACTCGTAAGAATGACAAAAAAAGACCAAAATTAGTTTATGTATACATTAAAAACTACCTCGGACAAAAAAACAAATCCTAGAAAGTTTCTAAGTATTATCTTTTAAATAAACTAAATTTAACTTTTTAAAAAGTTTATTTCATTCTTTCTTATTTTCTTTTCCTACTAATATGTTTATAAAGATCTTGATACAAACAAATCTTATACTTTCTGTATTGCGGGAACTGAAAAGTAGAATCTTCTTAGAAGATTGATTAGGTCTTGTGTTTTCTAATAATCAATAACAGGACCATTCAATGACTACTTCTGGTTGATGCTAAGAATAGACATATAGTATGAATTCCTATGTCAGTTTCAAAACACAGACCATTCTATCTTACATCCAAATTATTGAAGTAAACTATAATATGCATACTTCAGTTGTTGAATAAACTCTTCAAAATATCTAAATATCTAACTGGATTCAACTGTTATGCCTACAAATCATGTATTGCATTAATATTAATTATTGAAATTCAGTAATGTCATCAACAGAATTATGTGTGCAAATGCTCAGGCCTACAGCTAACTTGATCAGCCCTAGTATATATAATTAATGTTAAAAATGAAATAAAACCTCCCAAATATCCTAATTTGCTTTCTACAACCCATAATTTGTGGGGAGTATTATGATTAATTAAATTGAAAACAATATAATTGATTCTCCAAGATTTATCAGAACAGAAACACACACAACCTTGTTTGAGTTCTTTTTGCCTCAAACTGAGACAAACAGAATGACAGCTTAGATTATGCAATTGAACAGTTTTCCCAAACAATCAAGACCTACTAAAGCAACAGTCAAAAGACAAAAAAGAGGTTATTCCTTATGTCTCATTTTTTTTACAACTTGAGCAGGAAATGGTAAATTTTAGGCAACACAAAAGGATTTAAGAGCTTATGAAGACAATTAGAATACATATTTAAAAAGGGTAAGAGAAAGCAGAACAGACAAAACTGAGACCAGTTAAATTCTGCAACACTTCAATTGAACTTATGAAAAAGGTGATTGCAACCCAGAACTAATTATTCACCATTCATGGTGCCAACATTTGAAAACCATCATGATCACTTAAAATGAAAAGACTCATTTGTGAACCTTCTAAAACTGTATCTATTCCTCTAAATAGGAGTAAACATTTATCCCCAAAAAGTGGGTATATTACCCATGAGCATAATCATCTCTCCTTGAAAGTGAAGAATGTTAATTCCATTCAGAAGAAATCCATATAACTTTATCACCAAAAGCAAACGTCTCAGCATCCCATCACTGCACAGTTATACACAAAGCTTCCTGACTGCCGACTAGCAAGCAGGTTCCACTCTGGCACACCTTCACCTGGGACACAAGCATTGATCTCAATTACCCTTCCATCTAAAGCTCTTGGCCCACCAATAACAATTAGACGATTTCCACATGCACGAAAGGCTAATCCCCAGCCATTCATTGAGACTATTCGGTCAGGTAATCTTCCAATAGTGACCCATGAATTATTGTCTTTATCATATCTTCTTACCTCTTGTAGAGCATAATCTGCAGAATACAATACATTATTTACAACAGCAACCAACGGAGGTGCTTCAGCAGCAGCTGATACCTCAGTTACCTCAGATCCTCCATTTCGCCCAGGGAACATGTTGGGTATTTCTCTCCACTTTCTCGTCTGCAGATCAAACTCTTCACCACATGTTAACTGCCGTGAGTTACCTACTCCAATACCGCCAATGACATAAAATTTCCCATATATAAATACACCAGAACACATTTTCCTAGCTTTATTCATGTTTGGTAGAAGCTCCCACGTTCCAGTTTCTGAGTTATAAAGCTCTGCAGAACTCAAAATATTGCCACGAGGATCACAGCCGCCAGCTAATATGGCAACTTCTCCAAGGCTGGCAGAACCAAACAAGCATCTAGGAACATTCATTTCCATACCTGATGACCATGAGTTCATCAAAATGCTATATCTGTATATGACAGGAGACATTATCTCCTTTCCAAAAACAAGAAGCTCTGTACCAACAGCCAATGACTCCTTATCTGAACAGATAAAGCATTCATTAGAAGGCATTCTAGGCAAACGCATCCATCTACCAGTGTTTGGATCAAATGCCTCCCATTCAGGAAGATTACAAGAGAAGTAAACCCAATGCTCTATTATACCCATCTGCCGCCTCAGCCTATAAAGCTCTCCAGTCCGGATGAGAGATCGAAAACTTTGGTTCAATGAGGCAATCGAACCATAGTCAGACCTGGAGCATCGTAGGAGACAATTAATTGAGATGTCCCGACCGAGTTGGTAGATAAGCGAACTTGAATCTGACTGGTCACTGGCATGATTTTGTTCATTTGCTTGGTTAACGGATAGGGAAAGATCTTGGATGTTCTTCGTTGTTTCCCCTTCCACGTCCTCAGGAGCGTCTGAAAGCTTGCATGACTTTCTCAGCACAACTTCTTTCTCTAGCTCCAAACGACGCTTGTTGTTTGAGAGCTGCATCACACAGAAGGAATTGTAAATCCACCTGGTCTCTTGCTCACATGAGCTCGGTAAGTCCCTCGAAACAAGAAAGGTTGGACCCTCCAACATGTCGACGGAAAGAATCAATCTGTTACAAAGAAAAGTCTTAGTTTCTTAATCATCAAAATTGAAAACATTAAATAGGACAACACCACTACACCGATGACAAAAGTACTTACAACAAACATATGCCAATTTCAAGCTAAATTCACAAAACCACAAACATCAATTTTCCATGAGCCACAAAATGATACCCATAACCAATCGTATGCACATCTAATATCAATCAAATAACCAAACAAATGAGAAATATTAACAATATTCACCCAGAATTGAAAAGTTTACAATGATTCAGAAACACACTCTTGGTCAATCACGATGTGGCACAAAATTTAGAGCATGCACACAGATCAGAAACACCACTATAAACATGCAAGCCTTCACAACATCCAATCACACATAATAACCAGACTTCAAAAGAATATTAAAACCACAAAAAAATCAGATCTCATTAAAAGAATCGGCAGAAAAATCTAAGAGAGAAGGGGTAAAATTTCAAGAAATAATCGAATTTAAAACATAAACATAAAACTAGAATAAAAAATTACAGCTGTGCAAGTCCAAATTCAAAGCCCGAAGTTGCTCATCCGCCAATAAATCAACAGAAGAAAAATAAAAAATAAAAAAACAAAAGAAGATCACTTCAAATTTACATAGGAACAACCCCATATGTACTTTTCCCCTTTCCGAGCTCTAAAACCAGAAAAAAATAAACAAAAACACAGACAACAACGCCACAAAATCTCAAAAGCCAAGAAAAAAACATCAATTAACCCCTCCCCAAAAAATTATTATAAAAAAAAAACAAGGCATAAAGAAAAGCTTACGAATTAAGATAAAAGAGAGACGAATTCCAAACGGGTTTATCTGGCTCACGGTTGTGCGAGCGAGCCACGCAGAGAGGTAGTGGCGTCTCTCTTTCTCTCCTTTGTGGGTGTCATTTGGTTGTGGCTATGTTGTTGTTGCAGCCTCTTGTGTCATGTGTGTGTTTCATGTTGTGTCAATAGAACACTCAATGCAAGGGTGAGATTTCTTTATTTATAATAATAATAATACCATAATATATAGTAATATATAATAGATTCTTTATTATATAAATTATTTCTCTAATTTATCTTAATCATATTTTAAATTAAAACAGAAAAAAAAAACATTTTACTTATTATTAAACTCTAAATATTTAGAATATTTTATTTGTATAATAAATTTTTTGATAGAATTATTAAAAAGAGAAAGAAAGAAAAGGAATAATGGTAATTGGGATGGGTGGAGTGGCCGTTTGAATTGCGGCCTGGCCTGGATGGTTAAGTTAACGGCTGTTTTATGCACGTGTTGCAAACACAGTCGTCTTCTAATTCCTCTCTGTTACTCGCTCTTTTTTTTTTTTCTTCCTTTTTCTCCTTCCAACATCTACGCTTTCTTCTTTCTCTTTCCTTCTAAAACTTTTAACATGCTTCATTCATTTTTTTTAATCAACTAAACTTTATCCATAAAATAATTAAATCATATTTTTACTAAAAATATAAGGTTTATAACAACATAACCTATAATAATAGTAGTTATATGTCTCATTTGGTGGATGTATCACAAAATAATAAATAAAAATATCCAGGGATATAAATTCTAATTATAATATGTAAATACGTATCTTTTTTTAAAGTATCAGAGTTATATTTTTTTAATTATTTTAAATTAAAACATAAAAACACTTTACATGTAAAAATAATAATTTTAATATGAAAAAAATTGATAAAAAAAAGTAAAGACAAACCTTTTTTTAGGGATTTCAGTATATCAAATAAAAAATAAAAAATATTATTTAAAATGTAAAATATTTTTGAATTGTCTCAACTTTAATTTTATTCAAAATACTCCATAAATAGTTAAAAAAACAATTCATATAACTCCAATGAAAGATGGAAATTTTAAAAAAGAGAAAATCCTATCATAAACCATTTTTATGGTTATCATTTCCTAAAGAAGAAATTCTTATGGTAAATTCAACCAACTCAAGACTTACATTCAGAATTAATGTAACTATCAATGTTGAAGATTTCACGTCGATTATAGATGAATTTCATTGTATATAATAAGTAGGTGTAAACCTCATCCCATGAGCCGATTTTGTGGGGTTGAGTTAGGCTTAAAGTCCACTTCGTAATATGATATCTATCAAAATCATTTAAAATCTATTTTACCGAGTGTTTGTTGGACCTATCACTAATGAATATATATTATCAAAACATATGTGATTATATAAGTTTCATGCCACACATTTCTATTTTATTATATATAATACCATAATTTAAATAAGATAT
>Ga0123342_1010843_pt1 | contig 10248 bp, 3 predicted proteins | sample Turbeawhitnodule_FD_89960 | JGI IMG/M metagenome (GOLD analysis project Ga0123342, IMG submission 89960) | Root nodule microbial communities of legume samples collected from Mexico - Turtle bean Mexico white nodule | ecosystem: Host-associated > Plants > Roots > Nodule | place: Mexico: Nepantla...
CAAGAAATGCTTAAAAGATCTTCCAATTTTACATCTGGTGAAATTTTATCTTCAACTTTACCATCTATCTCCGGAGATGGAGAAGAATGAGGAGAAAACATCTTAATATCAGTATCAAAACTTTACCTATCAGTATCAAAACTTTACCTTTTTGGCTTTGCCTGTATTGCAGCATCCACAGGCAACTCCAATCCATAATCAGCATACTTCTTCTTCTTCTTCTTCTTTACCTATCAGTATCAAAACTTTACCTTTTTGGCTTTGCCTGTATTGCAGCATCCACAGGCAACTCCAATCCATAATCAGCATACTTCTTCTTCTAATTCTTCTTTGTTTGTGCTCAAGTTCTAAGGTGTTTTGTTGTGTTAATGTGTTTTATATGTATTTTCCCAACTGACATTATATTGTGCTTGTTTTTTACTGGATTGATGAGTAATTAAGGACAATTCTATTTGTTGCGTTTCATTTCCCAAGGTTATGTTTGAATATGTTTTCTGGCTCCAAAGCAGAATATCTGGTCAACCTCTATTTGAGTTTTTTTTTTATGATATGTTTCTATTAATTCTATTCATTTCATGTTAGAACGACAGGAGGAGTGATTGGTGTAAGTCATTAAAGGTGGATTACCACTCAGGTGTTGTTGATTTGGAATACTTACTGGAAGAAAACCACTTTACATTTTTACAAAATATTATTTTTTCCGTAGTTAAACTTTTATGAGTTTGAGTTGAGCTTTTTGAATCTTCGTAAACCTGAAGTTTACAAGACTTTTGGGTTGACAACCTTGGTTCTGATAGAAGAAACACATAAGCTAAAAAAAAATAATGAGAACATAATAATAATGGAAACTACGCCTATTTTTATAACATGACGACCAGATATCAATTTATCCACATGATTTGAAAGAAGACTACCATATATAAAAATTTGGCTGCTGATACTTGCAGGCTTACCAAATCTGACAAAAGACTAATCTGGCCACTTGCAAGCCTAGACTTCCCAAATCACTGAAATCAAGATTGAAACAAGTATAAAATAAAAAATTTAGGAGAGGAACTGAATCATAAATGATTGTAGAACTATTATCTGAACAAGAAACAAGTTGTAACTTCACCCTTTTATTTTTCTTTTTCTAGTTTCAGAGAGCATGAGTTGAAACCATAATGCCCTACCTACCAAGCTATTAAGGGTAAGGAGTATTAATAAGCCCAAAACGTGATTGCCAGAATGAAGACAGAATAAGCGGTAGCACCAGACTTGTAGAGTTTTAATTTATAGATTCCTTAAACAAAACAATTTAACGAACTGCAGTTTACTTTAAAACCGTTGAATCAAATTTGACATCTTATAATGTCTAAATATATCAGTTCAGATTTCTTAAGTAAATATAGTATAACAGTAGATTCTATTCTTTAACAATGCTCAATTCAAAATAAATAAAAAAAACTAACAATGCTCCAACAGTGATCTAAAGATCATATAGGAGGTCCCAGAAGAATTAAGAGGTCTAATTCAAAATGAAGCATTCCTAATGATTGTCATAAGCATTCCTAATGATTATCATAAGTATAAGATGAAACTAATGGCGTTGACATGTCGTATACATTTTTTATTTTAATGATCAAAACATAACTTATACTACCCCACAGATAATTCTAGCGTACCTTCCTCTGTTTGGACATTGGATGATCAACCAAGAGTTGCTGAAGTGCACCAAGATCACTGGCACTGCAATGCAGTAAGTGTAAAGTAACCCATAAAACAGAGTAAATGCAATGTAAATGTACTGCAATGCAGTAAATGCAAAGTACATAATAAAACATTGGACAACATAAATACAGGCATTGGAAAATGAGAGAAAGTTTTTCATGAATAAAGTACATCATGATTGTAGCTATCTCAATGTATATAGAATTGGATGCAATAGCAAATTGGTATAAAATTTGGTTTTGTTTTTGTTTAGGATCAAATATTGTTTACTGAATTGTTTTGAAAGTGTAAGTGGTAAGAGATATTTGTGATTGTTTGCTTAACATGTACAAAATTTTATTTTGAATTGTTTATTTAACATGTATAAAAATTGGTTTTGAAAAATTGCTTACTAACACCAGTGTTGACACTCATTAATTTGATTCAAAATAACTGTGTTGGCTTAAAACTTGGATTCAATTGTTTGTGTTTGCAATTCTACAAGGATATATCTACTAGGCTGCAAGATATTATTTAAGAAACAGCATATTGATAAGAAATGGTTAGTTACAATACAAGGTTTTGTATGGTCACGGTGCTATAAGTAGCAGAAGATATTTGCAATTTAATAAATGGTTTCGGTGGTAGTTTGTTGTTTTAAAACCCTGTAAAGATGCAATTATGTATTTCTTCGGCCACTGTGCCTAATCTTGGAATGAAACTCTAGAATGAAGATAAGGCTCGTATTCTTTTTAATGGTCTAACAAATTCAAATGAACACTTCTAGGATGCTATTTCGTTTGGAAGAGATCAAACAATCACTTTTCATGTGCAGTGCTCAATTCTAAAAGCGGAAGAGATGAAAACTAAAAATAATGCAGAATGTTTGAATATTATGTGAAGCAGATCAGAGAAAAGAAATTCCAAACTAAAAAAGCATAGATCTAAATCCATAAATCAATCTCAAAGCAAGTTTAAATGTTTTCATTGTCATAAGAAAGCATGCCTTAAAAGCATCTACCCTGAGAGAAGAAACAAGAACTATAACAACATTGCTTCTTCAATTGGTGGTCCCACTATAGCCATTTAATAGGTGAACTTAGGTTATCTTAGTTTTTCTATAGCATTTAAGACAGGTTGATTATTCTTAGTCAAAGAATGTGTGCTGGTATTTGCATGTTCATTATATACTTACCTTCGATGTCCAGAAACCTCTCTAGGGAGTACCGATGACATGGTTCATTGACTTTCTCTTTGTAACCAGCTTCCATTGCCAAATAAACCTTTAAAAAGTAAAATTAAAATATTATACAACTATACATGTTTGAAATTAAAATATTATACAACTATACATGTTTGAAATTAAAATATTATACAACTATACATGTTTGAAATTAAAATATTATACAACTATACATGTTTGAAAGTTATGCTGGGGCTATAAGACTAAAAGTACCAAGAAAAACTAACATACAATGAGTACTATTTTTTCCAACAAAATAAATAAAAGAATATTATAACTGTTTCCTATCAATGCATGCCTACACCATGCTTTGCCAAGGGAATGGTCAGAGTGTTTGTGATATTTTTTTTGGACTATGTTCCTAGTGTAATGGCGAATGTCAAGTATATGTTAATTGCCATGAAATTTTAAAAAATTATTGATACATCATACAGTAAACAAATACTTTTTGGCTACCTTGTTGCTTCTCTTATATATGTTTGATTTTTGAGGTTGAATTACTTAGAGGGTTCATACACTTATGTAATGCCAAATGGAAAGTTCAAAGTTCGTAACTTTTTTATTGAATTAATTGTTTAGTACCATATATTCGTTTCTCTAATACAATGTACTATATTCAAACCATCAGATACATGCATTTGCAGATTGTGATGTAAGGAAAAAACCAAAACGCCTTTCAAAAACCGTGACGGAACTCCGAGTTTTAGAACGGACAATACATCGGATGCAGTGATTGATCCTAATGATGTTATCTCAACGGACTTGTATGTATCTTGGAATCGACAGGAATCCCTACCTTGTACTGTTTGGTTTTGTGCAGAGAAGTTATTAGATCTCCATTGTGTTTAAAATTTACATACTAAGCTGGATTTATTTGTTATTGGCGTACGTTCCTAATTGGTTGCTTAGTGTTCTACTAATAACTAAGAGCTAGTGTGTTGTTTACATAACAAGAATCTGTATTTTCTAAATGACTTTGGTAGAACAATGAATGACTTGGACCATTAATAATTACTCTTGACATGATTGTAGGCAGGAAAGGAAATGGTTTGATCAGTCTCACTGTGGACCACAATTTATTATAATGTTATATGTCATAAATATCATTTTAGCTGCACCTATAGAAGACTGATAAGTCTGATCTAACCTTGAGTGCCACTGCTAGGTATGGAAATTTTCCTCTCCTAAATTAGATAAAAATTAAGTAAAAACTGGAGAAAATGTAGTTCTTGGCAAAATTAGCTTTATTTCACAAGAGATCATCTACATGGCTAACACAATATAATTAGGCTCAGGTTGAAATCTAAATTCTTAGGAACATTATTCAGCATGAGATCCCTTTTAATAAATTCCTACAATGCAATTCTAGCCTCCCTCTGTCCCTTCTTCTTAAAGTAAAAACCATGAGATCCACTCTCCTCACCCGTGGCTGCATTTGCACATATCCGAACCATATAAACTGATTTTATACTATCTTTTCCTCAATCATTGTCACACTTAAGTTACCACCAATATCTTTTCTTATACAATCATCCTGTATTATGTCCTTTTTTTTACAACAACACATTCATCTTAACAAACTCATTTTTACTGCTCTGATTTTTCTCTCACTATTTCTTAAAAGCTCAAGATTCACAACTATAGAGTATAATTAAACTTACTATCATAATGCAATACGAAAAAACTTCTATTTTAGCTTGGTAGGAGCATTGTGCTCACATATAATATAACTCTCAATGTTTTCTCCTTTGTGTGACATCTTCATTAATTTCCTAAACATTCTATAATATTGATCTACGATGCAGTTAGACATTTCCAATTTCTACTTTCAAGTAATTTTCCTATTGTTTTTTTTTTTGCTAAAAATCTGCATATATTGTGTACCACTCCTACTCAAGGAAAAACCTTTGGTTTTGATGCCAGTCTCCAAAACCCAAATTTATAGTTAACATCTACCTTGCTTCCTCCATCAAAACTATAATGCCCACAGAAAACATTATTTAAGAATAGATTTTATGTCTCTGGTACGCACATCGAGGACCAAATTAAACATGAACTCAATGATGAATCTTAATGGAAACCTATCCTTATAAGAAAGTCCCCCGTCTTGCCTTCAAGTGTTCTCAAACAATAAAATATTCCTCCATACATGTTTTTTTATAGGTTAGAAACAGGCATATGAACGGTTAAACCTGGTTAGTAACTATAAGATTTCCCTATCTTTATAGCTAAACCCGGTTTGGTAACATTAAATTATTGTCGTGACTGAGAATAGATCATCTAATCTGCCCTTGTTGTCACTCCTAACAAGCACAAAGTAAACGAAATAAAATATTCCTCTGACTGAGAATAGAGTAATTTGACATTGTTGTTACCAAGTACAAAGCAATTGAAATGAAATTTCATCTCTCCAACAAAAAGTGTTCTAAATGAAATTGAATCATCCTCATTGCCAAAAATAAACATGACAATCTTCCAATAGACTTCACCTTCGCTCTACCTAGCCTAACATGCATAGATTTCATCAATCAATATTTGTCTAAGCCATACAAAACAAGAATATACTCACGCACCAAGTGGCATATTCAGGAACACCAGGCAGTAGTCTCGCTCAGCCGAAGAAGACAATGCTGGAACAATACAAGCAGAAAAGGGAAAACAAATGAAAACCTCAACGTATAAGACATCACAAATTATCAATATTAATAAAAACGATGCAATTCACATTCGATTCAACCAAACCTGTTGCATGGAAATAACGACATTTAAACGGTATTCTCGGAATCAGAGACTCCTCTGTTTCGTGTCAAAACCGCAACTGACCAAAGCTGATAAGCAGAACATTTAATTCCGTAAAAGAAATATCGAAAAAACTAATTATTATGAAAAAACAAGATAAATTCAAAACGTACCCCGGGCAAGCAAAAACGATTGGCCAATCGACAAGAATTTGCTGAATGATGATTCTCCTTTGTCCACGAGCAATTCTGAGGTGACAGACGAAAGCAAATGGCGCCGATACTGCATTGGAAGAATCGATAGTGTGAACGATGCCAGAGAAAAAGGAACAGAGATTTTGAATAGTTTGGGGATTTTTTTGTTACTCCACTTACCGGCGTTAAACGCGTGAACCTTCTCTTTCGCGTCAAAAGGCTTGTGGATTAGTGATATCGCTGCGCAATAGAGAGGGGAGAAGGGTGTGAGGCCACAAATATGCTTAAAAGAGCATCGGAACATCGATCAAGTGTTCTCGGCGACTATGGAATAGACTCCGGTGACAAAGATGGTGCGTGCTCGGGGTTTACCGTACTGGGTTTGAGTTCGAGGTTAACGTTAACGGCAACCAAATTTTAAAAAAACATTTATTTATTTGAAAAAAAAAACCTAGTGTTTTTTCTGAGGTTTTAAAATAAATTTGTTAAGAAAATCTTCTATTTTATTTAGATTTTAAAATAATCCTTTAAAATTTAATCAAGTTAACAAAATTAAGTTAACAAAACTTCGTTATTTTATTAAGATTTTAAAATAAGTCTTTTGTTAATTAAATTCATTCACCGAATTATATTGATCTTCACCAAATAATGTCTGTTAATTTTTTTTTTCATAATATATTTTGTTTTCTTGCTTTTACTTTACAATTGCTATGTGAACTCAATAATCACTAAGTCATTATTATTATTCATTTTATAAGTAAAAAAGTTAATTAACTTTTTTATTTACTAATAAATTATCACATTTTACATTTATTCTTTTATAAATATTTTTGTTTTTAGTGGTCTTTGATAAAGTATCTTCTTACTTAATTTTTTATTATCTTTAATTAGTTATGTGATAGTGCAATCCTCTCAAGACTAATAATAAATATAATTTTATATCTAATTTTAATAATTTATTTATTTTTATTTTGATTGCTATTATTTGTTAACATGTTATAAGTTGTTTACAAATTTGGTTCGTTAAAATCTACATTTAAAATTTTTATAGGACGTCTATACACATTATATCATTTAGAGGTTAGAACCTAGTTTAAGATTGTATCTTTTAATAAATGAATAACTTAAGGTTCACCATATTTGTAACTTTCATTCACACATTTAAAAGATAAAAGAAAATAATAGAATGTTGCATTGTTTCAAAGATTAATTTACTAATGGATTTATTGGTTTCCTTGATGACAACTTATTCTTGAGTTACAACAAGAAGGGATTACATCATTAAGGTTATGGAATTTTTTTTAAGATGTTAATCTACTTTTTAATACATTTATATACTTTTCATTCTACTTTGGTAAACTTCAAAATAAAATATACCTTATTTCTGCAATCACTATATTTAAAATTGGTTATTGGTTAAAACCATCGGAGATAGTAAATTATTAGAAATACATTTATTATGATATCTTCTACTTTTAAAGTCTGAACTAAAATGTATTTATTAAAAGATATCTTTAAAATTTTGAGAAAAGATCTGAAAAGTGATTATTACTTTTATGGCGTGATCTAAAAACTAATTGATAAACATACCTTTGAAATTTTGAGAAAAGATCTGAAAAGTGATTATTAAAATTAATTGTGATTGAATTAGTGAGTATATTAGATTTATATGTAACATCTATTTTTTTTTTTATAAAAGAGACAAAATATTTATTTATTGATATGAATCTTAAGATATTATTTTTTTTAACATGATGCTTAATACTTTTAGAATTATGTAGCATGATAATTATAATATGATATTTTTTTTATAAATAACATGTTACTTAATACTTATAACATGATTCAATATTTTTTATCTTTAAATACCATCTCTCATATGGAGGATTGATCAACTTGAGCGTAAAAATAAGTTTTTTTTATTAGAGATGTGATTGAAGTTTAATAGTAAGTAATATAATAGTTTTATCTGTTGAATCAAGTGTGTTTAAGCTTTAAAGAATCCAAATCCTTTGAGTTTGATGGAAGGCTTGATGTGTTTGTTGTTGCTGAGATGTTTTAGAATAGGATCTGAGGTAGATTATCTGTGTAAATCCACTCTTGATTGAATCCAAAGCTTAAGTATTCTCAAACCTTTTTAATTGAAAATATTTTTCAAACTAAGTGAAAAACAACATGTTGTTTTATCGAAACAACCGATTGTTTTATACTTAGGTGTTTTGAGAAAGGTTGAAAACTGTTTTTGGTAGTTGACTTGCTGTCAAACCAAAACAACCGATTGATTCGAGCATTCTATCGATTGTTTGTTTTGAAACCATAACAGAAAATTGTTTTGTCCTTTGACTGAGCTTTAAATGATTTTATAACTGAATGCGCTCGAAAAAACAAATTTGAGTTTTTCACTGATTTTGCTTTCAAGAGTTAAAAGATTGCTTTGATCAGGAGAGTGTGGAATAGGATTTTCATCTTGTATTGATTTCAGATCTTTCTGTAACAAGTGTGTGCTCTTGAGGTTGTCAAGATCAACATTCTTGGTGGTGTATGTGCTGAGTTAAAGGAAGTGTGTGTCTTGAGAGGATCAATGTCACTTCTTTGGTGGTGTGTGTGTAAGTAATCTAGGTTTGATTGCTTAGTGGATTCCCCAGTGGTTTCTGAGAAGACTGAATGTAACTCTTGGTTTAAAAGTGAACCAATATAAACTGTGTGTGCAATCTCTCTATCCCTTGAACTCTTTAATTTTGGTTTATATTTGTTAACTGGTATAAACAACCGATTGTTTATGCAAAACAACCGATTGTTTTTCTGGTGCTGTGCTAAATTGCTTTGTGTTTTTGGAAAACTGAATTCTAAATCAAGTTTTCTCGAAAGAATTTCTTTCTAGACTAAAAAGTTTGCGAAAATTCTCTTTAAACCATTCACCCCCTCTAGTTTAAAGCCATACATTCTAGCATTATCAAATCTATTAAGATATGATTTTTGACATATTTTATCATATTAAAAAGCAAGTTAAAATTTAATATCACAAACTAAGATGAAATTTACACACACACTCTCACTCTCTCTCTCTCTCTCTATATATATATATATATATATATATATATATATATATATATATATATATATATATATATATATATATATAACATAGATAAAGATAACATAGAACATAAGTATTGTTATGAGATTAGAATTTAATATTTAAAAATAACATATTAGAAAGATTAATTACCAAATACAAAATTTAATTATTTTTTAAATTTTAAACATATAGTCAAACATAAAGAAATAAGACTATCGTTTTGAAAAGAAAAAAAAAAACTTAATTTTTAAATAAAATATTATATTTTTGAAACTTGTAAAACATTTTTATATTATAACATATTTTATAAAGTATTGTAAACTTTAAAATGAGTTAAAATCAAAAGTTAAGAAAATATGGTGATAATTTAAAATAATAAAATATGAATAATTTGTGTAAAGTAAAAAATTTGTAAAACTAAAAGTCACAAAAGACGTGTAAAAGTTTTAAGATATAATATTTTTAGGTAGACATTGAGAAGTAAAGAAAATATAAAGATTTAGAAAATTGTTGCTTTTTCTATGAAAGGGTTTGGTGAGGATAATGGCCACTGGCTATTTAATTCGTTGATTGGGTCTAATGTTAGGTTCTAATTCACAATCAATTTTCACATTCTAATTTTTTTTTACCAGATACATTACAAATTTATTTTATTAATAATTTATCATAAGAAAGTCATTTTGTGGTAAAGAAGTATAAGGAAATTAGGATATTGATTCAGTGGGTGTTGATTTAAAACTTCTGTTCTCTACATTTTTTTCTTTGTTACATTTAGTATTTTAAAATTATTTTTCATCTATTTCTCAAGGAAATAATGCTAGGAGATTTTTTTTTTTTTTTTTGGCTATTTTTAATTGTTCTGATTGTGATTTCACATGTGAGTCTCTTATAATTTAGAAGATTAATAAAATAAAAGTTATTATCCTAATTAGTGAAATTTCTTATAAGTGTTTTAGGCGTTTAGGTTAGGCTTTTGTATATTCTTAAGGATTCAATGTAATATTATATTATTCTTTCATTTTAGAGTTGTTTTTTTTTTTAAATAAACAAATCTTAAGTACGAAGAGCTTAACTATGACTTTGTAATTATGTTTTAGCAACTCAAATAATTTTGAAGTTGTATATAGATAATTGGAAGAACAAGTTTTAATGTAATTTCTTACTTGATTTGAGTGTGAGGTATGTTGGGTTTAATAGTGCCAAAGTTCAAGAGGGGGGGTGAATTGACCTTTTAAAACTTTCTCGCAGAAACAGTGTTTAACACAGTTTTACAGAAAATAAATCGATTTATGTGAAAATGAACA
>Ga0123342_1010844_pt1 | contig 10247 bp, 8 predicted proteins | sample Turbeawhitnodule_FD_89960 | JGI IMG/M metagenome (GOLD analysis project Ga0123342, IMG submission 89960) | Root nodule microbial communities of legume samples collected from Mexico - Turtle bean Mexico white nodule | ecosystem: Host-associated > Plants > Roots > Nodule | place: Mexico: Nepantla...
AATTTAAAGAGATTAAGGATAGAGAGAATGCACACAGAGGTTTATACTGGTTCACTCTAAACCCAGAGCTACATCCAGTCTTCTCAGAAACCACTGAGGAAATCCACTAAGCAATCAACCCTATATCATTTACAACACAACCAAAGAAGTCACCTTGATCCCCTCAAGACACACACTTCCTTTGGTCCAGCACAACAACACTAAAAATGCTGATCTTGATCCCCTCAAGAACACACAACACTTCTCAGCAAACACACAAGGTTTCTTTCAACAGATACAAAGGATTACACTTGTTACAGAACAAATCTGAAATCAATACAAGATGAAAATCCTATCTCACACTCTTTGATCAAACTCAATCTCTAAACAATCTCAACTTTTCAAAATTTCAATCTCTTGAAAAACTCAAATATGTTTTTCTGTTTATACTCAAAGATGTTGTTTGTTATCAAATCTTAACAAACTATTCATTGCATTTAAAGATTGGTCAAAGCATTAAAAACTGGAGCGTAAACAGTTAGAAAATCATTGAATGCTCAGTCAAAGCACAAAACAGTTTTCTGTTATGGTACCAAAACAAACAATCGGTTGTTTCCACGAATCAATCGGTTGTTTTGGTTTTGACAGCAAGTCAACCATAAAAACAATTTTCAATCTTTCTAAAAACACCTAAGTATAAAACAATCGATTGTTTCGACAAAACAACAGGTTGTTTTTCACTTAGTTGGAAAAACACTTTTTTTTAAAAGGATTGAGAATGCCTATGCTTTGGATTCAATCAAGAGTGGATTATACATTAATTCTACCCCATATCCTATCTAAAAGACAGTTCAGGAACAACAAGCAGAACCAGCCTTTCATCATCCTTCAAAGGGTTTGGATTCTTCAAAGCTTGAACACACTTGGTTCAACACCATCAACATCCAAAATCCATTGGGAGCCCTGCTATTCGGTCGGGCGAAAGTTGAGTTCGACTGCAAAATCGGCTAAAGCTTGTGATTTAATTATCCCTCTGGGTTGGTATTGAATCTGAAATTTAAATAACTAGACGGTCCATCCGATCATCCGTCCGACCAAGTCTGGCTTTGCTAATATCGTTATTATCGGATAGTCGATTTTGACTATTATGCGATGATTATGAAAATACATGCGCATTATTCGTGTTATTATCACTAAGGCCAAGACAACCTTCTCAATCATCAGGTATCGGATCTCGACGCTGCAAAGTACCCGACTGATAAAGTAAATTGGTCGCTCCTCCTTTTCAACCTCTTGAACCAATGTTGTACTGATCGTGTCCTCTGAGACAATGAGGTAGATAGTTATAGGCTTTGTGGCGTTCGAATTTTGAATAAATGGGGGACACGCCAAGAAAGCTTTCAATTGGAGGAAAATCCTTTCGCACTCATTCGTCCATTGGAACTTAGTTGCCTTGCGCAGTAATTGCACGATGAACTAGCCTCGATACGAATCTAGAGAGGGTTGTAAGTTGCCCAACGACTCTTTGAATTTCATTTACATTCTAAGGGCTTCGCATCTTGGTGATCGCCTTACATTTTTCATGGTTTTCTTCTATGTCACGATGAGTGAGCATAAACCCAAAAACTTTCATCCTTCAACCCTGAACGCACACTTGTCAGGGTTGAGCCTCATGCCAAGGTCGTGAAGGGCTTGAAACACTTCCTGTAGGTCTTTGATGGGTTGTTGGCATGAGTTAGATTTGACCACAATGTTGTCCACATAGACTTCAACGTTCCGGCCAAGCATCCCCTTAAAAATGTAGTCCATTCGATATTTTGACCATGACCATGTTGGCCAACCATGTAGTGTGGTGTGCTTTTTCGATGAAGTCTTCTCGGCTTCTTATCGTGCGGAAACACGCTTTTCTTTGCCCATATTTCATTTTTTCTCTAGTTTGACTTCTTTGTAAATGGAGAGACGATGTGTAATAACATCCGGGCTTACCCCAGGCATATCGGCAGCTGTCCAAGCAAACAAATCAGCATTATCAATCAAAGTTTGGCTAGGAGGGAAGTTCCCATGTGCATCGTATGCTCATCATCTCAGAGGGGTAAAGTGTGAAGGTCCTCGCCTGGTTCAATATGGGCTTCGTCGAGTCGAGGATCAAGATCGACAAGACGATCTTATGTTCTTATGTCCTTTTGTCTCGGGATTGTTCCTTGGTTGTTTCCCTTTACCTTAGAGACCGTCCCCTTCTTCCTATAGACTGTCCACGCAGTGAGGTCTTGTATAACCGACTGGTTGGTTCAACTTTCAAACTCACGACATAACATTCACGAACCATTTTTTGATAAACATGAATTGCTACGATGATGGGGAGTGGACATTATTGCCTGTAGGCAATTTATAGACGACCCCCCAAGCAATATATTATAAGAGGTATTTGCATTTACTAGAAGATACCTGATTTTTATTGTCTTGCAAAGATACCCCTCTTCCCCGAACGTAGTGTACAGATCAATGAATCCTCTTGTGTCCACATGCTCACTGAAAAATCCAACAATTTGTTTGTCGTAGGGCTGGATTTCTGATTTTGTAATTCTCATTTTCTTGAAATTCTTCCAGTATAAAATATCAATCAAGCTTCCTTGATCCACCAAAACCTTGGTGATTGCAAATTTATCTATTTTCACAAAGATGACCATGGGGTCGTCCTAGGGTGGGTCGATGGGAGTGAAGTCGTCATTTGTGAAGGTGATTCGCAACATCCTCGGTCGGCTCTTGATGGTTACCGAGTGGACCGAGTGAATGACCCGAACGTGCTTTTTCCGGGTAGAACTGGAACATCCACCTCTAGTGAATCCTCCAGCGATAATATTCACTTGCCCTGTGGTGTATTTGGGGTTTTGGTTCTCAAGGGAAGGACTTCTACGAATTTTTCCCTCACCCCGATTGACGTTTTTGAGTGGGATTGGTCGGGCTATCGTGTTGATGACCTCCCGAACGTCGCGCTTCGATCTATCGTTCCTCCGAGGAGTCTCGCTCCGTGGTCGATTCGTACGTACAGGGCTTTCATTCCTTCTTCTTTGCTTGGCCGGATGTTGGTCATCATCAAAATGATGTGATCCTTCTCGCCCGCGCCATGTGTATTGTTCTTTCCGGTCCCTATGAGGGTACCTTTCCTTTTGCGAAGAGCGAAGATCGGTACGAATTGGCGCTTGTCTGAACAAACTTGCGCAGATGACCAACTTGAATGAGTTCCTCTATTATGTCCTTCAGCACTTCACACCCCTCGGTCGTGTGACCAAAGTTGCGATGGTATTGACAGTGCTTAGATATATAAACGTTTTTCAGACTTTGTAGCTTCTTTAGGGTCGGGATTGTAAGAATTGATGGTTTAAACAAAAGGGGGTGAATTGTTTTATGAAAGATTTTCGCAAAGACTTGATTTAGAATGAATCTTTAATAAGCAACCTAGATAAATACTTAAGGAAAGCAATAAAACAATTCAACAGAAATAGTTACTAGAATTTTAACCGGTTAAAACTACGTTTTAATCGGTTGTATATACCAGCAAATGAAACAAAATTATCAAACAGTTATAGAGAGATTGAGAGAAAGAGAGATTTACACAATAGGTTTATACTGGTTCACTCACACTTGAGCTACATCCAGTTCTCAGAAGAACCTTTGAGTTCCACTAGTAATCAAAACCAGATTACAACACACACACAAAGAGGTAACCTTGCAACCCACAAGATTTACTCACCCTCTTTGAAACACCAAACACCCTAAGACAAAACAACTTTTGTCTTTACAGGATTTCAAACACACACAGCAGATAAAGGAAGTACTATTACAAGTATTTAGACTAGGATAGAAAACACCTGAATTTTCACAATACAGGAAACTCCTATGATCAGATCTTGTTACCACAACAAAGCTTGAATAACAATCTTTAACTTTGAAAAAATCCTTTCAAAAACAAATCTCTTTCTTTGATCTCAAATCTGTATCAAAACTTGTATTTTCTTGTGTATTTTGCTTTGAAAGAAAGGCTATATTTATAGCACTTGAAATGTAGTCGTTTAAGGCAGATTTAATCAGCTGAATTAGTTAAAACAAGTTTTCAAAAATATGTTATGAAAACACATATTTAACCGGTTGAAACCACGATTTAACCGATTGAATGAGTCAAGCAGTTGCATAACTAATTCAAAAAGCAATTTCAAAACCTTAAGCCAGCTAAGTGACAAACGACCGATTATCTTGATGAATCAACCAGTTATTTTCCCTTTGCTTGGAAAAACACTAAGTTTCTTTAAAACTGTTTGATCAAGCTTTGTGTAGGATTAAGAACTGATCTTAACAAAGATTTTAAACAAGCTAATCTAAACCCAAACCAAAAAGCAGCACAGCTTCAGGCTTCATGTGGATTTGACACATCAAAGCTCCCATGTTCAACAGGGATCAACTCGGCCTGTAGTGCCTCGTCCAAAATTTTTCCCCTTGCAACGTTTAATGGGGTGTAACTAAGAAACCGATGTCCTATATTTTCTCCAAACCTGTCTAACCGACCAGAGGTAAATCGATTTCCTCTGTCTTTCTCCTTCCCTTTATCTCCTCCATTCTCGGATCAAACGTTTCTGCAAAAGTTGGTCAATTCCTCTATCTACATGAACTTAGTTGCTCGGTTCCTCAATTCGTCAAGATTTTTGACAGGGAATTGCTTGATACTTAACACTCAGATCACGCTCAAAGCACTATAGAAACATCAGGTAAGACAGTAAACTTATCAAAGTTCACAAACTTTGCTATCTTACAGAAAGTAAAGAGGAGAGAGAATACAACAACTCACCTCTCAGACCATTGGATCAATTCCCATGTAAGTGCACACATTGTATGGCATATGAACTGATACATATCAACAACTGTTAGATTATTTGGATTGAACAGATGACACTTCGAAAAAGTGTTAATCACATCTCTGACAATATTTAATGTACCTAACAGTCATGTCTCACTTTGGGAACTCCAACGGTCATTTCATGACTTTTTAGAAATTAATTTCTTCGAGCTTGAGGGGCAAGTGTACTGGTCGAAATCGGATGAGCTCGTCTCAGCCCTAGTGACCGACCGACCGAGTCAAATAACATCTCAAGTCACACAATAAATGATAGTAACGATAGTTACAATAACACTTGATGAGTCACATTCATATCCCGAAATATGTGGTAAATATCTCTAACAAATAAGTCAAATACTGATTAACTGAAAGATGGTACAATTTTTCTTTAGATATTCTAACATAATTATATACCAATATATCTCCCTATTAATTAGGGATCACGATGCACATAAGTGAATAACTGATATCCGACCTATCACAACAAGGGCCCATAACCAACACTATAAATAAACCCTCTGCAGATGTGTAAGATACAGTTTAATCAATTGCCAATATACACTCTTTACACAAAGGACTTACTTCATCGTCGGAGTGTCCTATTCAGGTTAGCCCCCGACCGAGCATTAACATTTGTGGAAGGAGACTTGAAGGTAGGAACCAGAGGATCAATGAAACGTCAAAAATTGTACGATCAGTCTCAAGTACTATGTGAGGATGTCCTTTAGATCCTCATCATCATCGGTCGGGTGGGACCGCTCAGTTCGCCTGGAGCTCTGATGTGTCTGCGTTCGAGACTGCTCTTCTCGTTCGGGTCCATTGAGTTGTTGCTTCAACTCTTTATTCTGCTCCTTGAGAAGGCGCACCTCTTTTTCGTTCCTCTACTGATCATCCATACCTTTTTTACGCATATCCTCCATGCTAGTTTGGAGTTGATGTTGAAATTGATTACTATTTTGACACTACGGTGGACGCCAATTGTACTTGTATAGGCAAAGGGCCTAGATAGTACCTGAGACCGGTTGTAAAATTGCTGACATGTCGGTGATCCTATGGTTCCTTCCTTCAAGTCCTTCCACAAATGCTGATGCTCTGTCGGGAATGACCTGAAGAAGGCACTCCGACGATTAAGTAAGTACTCTGTGTAAAGAGGGTATATTAGTAATTGATTAAATCGTACCTTACACCTCCACAAAGGGTTTATTTATAGTGTTGGTTATGAGTCCTTGTTGTGATGGGTTGGATATCAGTTATTCACTGATGTGCATCGTGATCCCTGATTAATAGGGAGGTATATCGGTATGTTAAAATATGTGAAGAATATTTGTACCATCTTTCGGTTAATCAATATTTAGCTGATTTGTCATATATATTTCTCCCATATTAAGTGTTATTGTAACTGTCATTACTGTCATTTATTACGTGACTTGAGGTGTTCTTTGACTCAGTCGATCAGTCACCACTTATCATATATTATTGTAATATTTATTATCATGTAAAATTTGTTAAAATCCATATAACTTTATTGGTTAAAACCTTATATTACTGCACAAATTAGTTATAGTTTCTTATCAAATATTATTGTAATATTTTTTATCATATAAAATTTCTTAAAATCATATAATTATGTATCACGATAAAAGTTGAATTAGTTATATTTTCTTATCATATATTAATTGTAATATTCTTTTTATTATATAAAATTTGTTAAAATTATAGATCTATATATTATTGAAAAATTTAGGTTTTTTAATTAGTTCTATTTTTTTCATATATTATTATAATATTTTTATCATATAAATGTAATATTAAACTTATAATATAATATTATATAAAAATATTTAAAAAAATGTGGATACACTAGGTGTGACAACGTCTGTGTTTATGCTAGTATCCTATGGTAGTTTTAATCTTACGTGAATTCGACAATCTTTTGACTATACTATAGTTGACTTGGTTCGCTTGCTTAGTAAAAAAAGGGAATTTGATTGAACAAGAAATATAATTATATAGACTCATCACCAAGTTTTATGGTATTGTTGTCGAGAAATTAATTGTTATCAAGTATTTTTATCTTTTATTTTGAAGAAGTGTTTATTGTAAATTTTGTGAATAACTAACATCTAACTGTAGATTTAGATTTTATTTTATTAAAATATTTTTTTTTCTACCACTAACTCTTTTAGATTTTTTTACTTTAATTTTTGTTTTCAGTTTTGAAAAATGTTTCTTTATTACACTTGCATGCTAACAAGAGGCGAGTCCTTTTTAGAAAATCTTTTATTTGAGAATGATATTGAAAAATTGTAAGATCTGAAAGAATAAAGCTCAAATAAAACGAAAGAGATTCGAAAAAAAGGATCATATCCTACCTCACCTAACTCTCAATCTCACACACCCCAAATTGAAGATATGACTAAAAATAGAAACAATGAAGGTTTAATGGTTGTTTATCCTTCAAGAAGAACTTTGGACAACTATGTTATTCAACAGGGACCAAAATATTTTTCAAGCATAGTCATGCCCGCTCTAACAAGATCACGAAAGATAATGCCAACATTTTTTTAGCTTATTCAGTAACCATTAGTCATAGTAATGGATCATAAGGATCCTTATACTCATTTATTCACTTTCTATGAACTGAATGGTACAATGAGATTTGAAGAAAGGGACATAGAATGTAGCCCTAACTTCTAGAAGCTATGCCTAAGAGATGGTTTTGACCATGATCAACACTCTAGGTAGCCCCTCTCCCCTTCCTTTTCTACCTCTCACTCATATTTCCCTCAATGTCACTCCTTCCTATATAAAGGGTGCCTTCCCTCAAGTTATATGCTTGTGTCTGATGTTCTTAGTGTTCTAGGAGTCTTTCATCTTTTCTGCTTATTTTTATTTTAATTGTGTAGAACTAAAACCAAATTAGAAGTTGTTAAAGTAACAGTTGATTTAATTCCAAATATAGATTACAAGCGTTCATATAACTTGAATCCAAGTATCTTTTTTTTTTTTTGAAAATTGAAAAGTGAATCCCATCTGCATGCATAAAGTCATCTGAAAATTTGAATCAGTCAATTCAGGACAAAAAAAAGAATGAAAAAAAAGAAGAAGTAAAAACAACACAAAATGTTTCAAGTGCATTTACTTTCCAAATTTCACTAACAAAAAGGGGTTCTAACTATATGACAAATTGTTTTCGTAATTGTGGAGTTTAATCCCACTTGCTTTCTCAATTTCCAAAATCTTTCAAATCTTCATAATTAAAGTTTAAGTAAGTTTTCTTGCGTCTTTTTCGTGTTTTTCTTGTTTGTCTTGTTCAAAGTTTTGTGTTCACCTTAATTCCTTTTGGTTTCACTTTCTTTGTTTTAAAGCTTTTCTCGCTTGTCTTTCTTTGTTTCTTAAGTTTTCTTTTGGGGTACGTTGGTGAACAAGTGTAAGAGCTTTGTCATCTTTCACTTGAGGTGTTGATACAAGTGTAGACCCTTTTGAGTGCAAATCTTTCTTGAGTGATACATGAGAGTGAGACTTTAACTTATTTTTTCACTAATTGTTTGTTTCCTTGTGCACAATTATGGCTAATTTCTTTTCAGGTGAATCTTCAAAGCCACAAACACCTCAAAAGGCACACGTGAGACAAAATTGAGAAAGGAATTGGGAGCCGTTCAGAGCTACTAGAAACTACATGCACTATGGGAGTCAAGAAGACGACCAAGATTGGAGAGTGCATCACTTTGAAGAGAGGCGCCATAAACACCAACCACCATAACCTTTTCTTTTCGTTTGTAAAACTACCTAGCTTTAGCGGGGGAAGTGACCCCAATTTGTATATAGGCTGGGAAGCTAAAGTAGAACAAATTTTTAATGTGTATGAGGTCAATGACGACAAAAAATTTAAGTTAGCTTCCCTAGAATTCGTAGACTATGCCATGCATCAGTGACATCAGGTTGTAATGGACATGGGTTTGAACAAAAGGCCAGTCGTGGTCTCTTGGTGCGATTTAAAGGAATGCATGCGTGATTTGTTCCTCGTCATTATAGGAAGAAACTCTTGTTGAAGCTCTAACGACTTCAACAAGGACCTAGGCGTGTAGATGAATACTTTAAAGATTTGGAAGTAACTTTGACAAAAATTAATATGCATGAAAATGAAGAGTCAAAGGTTGTTCGTTTTGTAAGTGGATTAAGAAGAGAGATTCAAAATGTTGTAGAACTTAATGAGTATACCTCTTTGGAAAAAATGGTTCACCTAGCCATCAAGGTTGAATCACAACTTTTAAAGAAAACATCTTTCAAAAATACTCATAATGATGGCTTCTATACTCAACTTGGAAGGGTAAAAATCAACTTTCAAAACAACACTAGTACAAAATACTTCATTAACGACAGCTTTTAAAGACGGTTTGAAAAGAACCATCGTAAAAAGTGACGCGGTAGCAACTTCGTAATTTTTATGTTTTTTTTTCACTTTTAACGACGGTCATTCCAAGAACCGTCGTTAAAACTTCACTTTCCACGACGGTTCATGATGAACCGTCTTTAAAATTCGCAGCCTTCAGCATTTAACGACGGTTCACTTCGAACCGTCTTTAAAAGTGCCATTTAATTTTCAAACTTTGCCTCTTAATTTTCATTCTTCTTCAAAACCCTGGTTCCACTCTTATTCGCTGACACCATGCAACTTCCAGAACTATCCGCCGCGACCGACCCGAGCGACCATCAGATCGAACGTCCGACACCGCGCCACCGAACCTTCGAAGCGACCGACTCGAGCGCCGCTCCACCGAACCCCCGAGCCCACCGCGAAAGCGAACGACCCCCCGCGCCGCGACTGACTTCCTGCCGCGCGACCCCTCCGCGCAGAACCCTCCGCGCCGCGACCCCCGCGCGCCGAACCCCCCGCCGCGACCCCCGCTCGCCCGACCCCGCAGCACCGACCGTCGCGCGCCCCTACGACAGACCCCCCGACACCGACGGCAGCGCCACCCTGCGACCGAACCGCGCGGCCGCGCGAACGACTGGCCGAACCCTCGATCACGTTCCGCTTTCGCTACCGGCCGATAATCCTGACTATCCTCCAACCGCGACTGCGCTTCTTTTAAGGTTAGTATTGCATTGATTTATGTATTGATTCTATATATCGAACGAATTGATTCTGAGTCCGAAGGTGTCCGACCTTCGGCAATTGTGATTTAACTTTTAATGATTATATAGTGTTTTGAGATATTGAATGCATTGGTTCGGAGTCCGGAGGTGTCCGACGTTCGGCAATTTTGATTTATTTTTTAATGATTACATATTGAATGCATTGGTTCTGAGTCCCCACTGGTTCTTAGTTTAGCAGTTCTATGGATCGGAGTTGGATTAATACACCACGAATAAGTGA
>Ga0123342_1010845_pt1 | contig 10246 bp, 8 predicted proteins | sample Turbeawhitnodule_FD_89960 | JGI IMG/M metagenome (GOLD analysis project Ga0123342, IMG submission 89960) | Root nodule microbial communities of legume samples collected from Mexico - Turtle bean Mexico white nodule | ecosystem: Host-associated > Plants > Roots > Nodule | place: Mexico: Nepantla...
CTCGGTTACTGACCACCGATCACCGTTCTGGGTGATCTCCTCCCTGATTTCTCTGCCACCTGATCCACGTGTCACCCTGCGAGTGGTCCACGTGGTTATCTGTTGCTGACGTCATCGACTACCGATGACCGACCGGATCACTTGTAGATTCAGTTTTTCAACCATCCTAATGCTACAACAATTGCAACAAGAACCACTATCCACAATGAGAGAACACACATTTTCAAAAACTTTATATCTTGTGTGGAAAATTTTCTCCCTTTGTGTCTCTTGGTCTATATTAGGTTGGTTGTTGAGTGTTCTACGGATCATCATTAACTCACCCTCACATGGATATGCTCCCTCACTATTTTCTTTTTCTTTTACCCTGCTAGGTTCATCCTCATGGCTGCTATATTCATCTACCCCTCTTAGGAACATAGTTCTCTAATTTGGGCATTGGGCTTGTACATGGCCTCTACCATAACACTTAACGCACTTGACATCTCTACTGCAGGTTTGTGGGGTTAGCACATCTTTTTCTATATTTTTGGAAGTTTCCTTTGATAGGCTTTCCTCCCTTTTATACTCCTCTTTGGGATAAGAGTTAAAATATGAACCTTCCCTACGACTTGAAGTTTTTCTCAATTTTTGTTGTTCAACTTTGATACAAAGTTGAATTAACGCATTCAAGTCTCTATAAGGTAAAAGTTCAACTCTATCTCTAATCTCAAATTGAGTCCACTCAAAAACCTTGTCATGGTGGTTGGCTCAGACTCCCTAATTAAGGCTCTCATCATATATAATTCCATTTTCTGCCTATATTCCTCTACGCTCATAGTCTTTTATTGGAGTCTTCAGAGCTTGTCCATTAACTCCCTATTATAATAGGAGGGAATATGGCGGCGTCTTAAGGCTCCCCTAAGATCATTCCAATACTCTATGGGAGGGTCCTTATGAAGTCGCCTATCTTGCTCAAGGGTAGTCCACCAATACATGGCATTACCTTGAAAGCTTAGGGTAGCTAAGGGTACCTTTTTTTCCTCACTTACTCAATGGCAAGCAAACAATTATTCTCTTCATTTCCCATTCTAGATAAGCTTCTACATTTTCTTTCCCATGGAAATAAGGTAGATCTACCCTAACCTCTTTAATGCTTTTTTTTCTTTCTCTTCTAGCTCTCCTAGGGAGTGGTTGTTAATAGTCATTAATTCTAAGGTTTTGTTCCCCAAAAGAATCATCTCCCCTAGAGCTAGATGCATGAGAACCTTTTTTTGATTTGTTGTATTCATCCCTTTCTTTAACCATTTTCAACTCTTCTTCTATCAAAGCAAAATGAGCATCCCTTTCTTTGAGTTGGGCCTCATATTGATATTGTCTATATAAAAGTGATTGAAAGTCTTGTGCTAGTTGTTTCAAAAGAGATTTAATAGACTCTCTGTCATTTTCACTAGAGTAATGAGAATGAGAAGACATGGTTAAAGTTATGAGTTTAAAGCAATTTACCAAAAGAAAGATAACTGAAGTAATGTAGGTAGATTCCCAAGAAAGGGAGGTGAATCACTTGGGTCACTTAAGAACCAAGCCTTTCCTAGCCAGATTCTATCCTTCAAGACTTTCACAAACCTTTCTCTAAGTAATTCACTTAGAGCACAATCAAGAATGAAAACACAATTTTTATGCAAGCAAACAATACAAAGGAATAAAATCATTTAATAGAAAACAAAATTGTTATCTAGAAAAGCTTGTAAACTAGGTGCTTCCTAAGGTGAGGCTTCTTGGCACTTTGAACCTTGAAGACACACTCACCGTCTAATGCGCAATTAATCCACTAATTACTCAAGGTTTTGCAAATTACAGCTCAAAGAAAATTGAATTGACAAAATTTAGAAATTGCTATTCTATGAAATCCTTCCTTTCTTTTTGGCACTCCACTTGTTGTTGTTGTCCTCTTGCTCAACCTCTCAAGGATATTCAACTTTGACAATTCAAATCGGCACCTACTAAGTGATAAAGATCTCACCAAAGATGTTACCTTCAAACCTAACAATGCACCTTTGAATTACTTATCCACCAAGAAATGAGGTCAACAAAAGTTAAAGCAACAAAAATCAATTTGAAATTGGAATACAATAAAGGGAGTTGATATATGACAACTTGAAAGAGTAACTGAACAAAAATTGACAAGCAAACAAAATAAGGTACTCAACAAAAGGATAGCACACAAATTGAACCTAATGAATGGCACTAGAATTGGATTAATAAAACAAAAACAGTACTACTGGAATTTTGAGGTATCAAATGCGTGACTTAAAATATTTATGATGAGCTGGATATTTCAAATTTGAATTTGAATTTTAAACCACAGACAACTCAAGATCTTAAATAACTTTTCGCGTTGGAATCATGCTAAAAGAGTGCATCAATTAATTATGATAAATTTTTTAAATCTGATGTCACTTCACCATTTATTTCGCACCAGAATTGCACACTGCTTGAATTTGATTTATCATTTTTTTCTATTTTGAATTTTGCTTCAATTTTTTGTAACACTTCAATTTCTTTAGATCCATAATTTCACAATTTTTCTCCAACAAATTTTAATTTCATAAACCGAAACAACCAGAACAAAATATAGAATCATAATCTGGAATTAAAAACAAATTTAAGAAACTAATTTAAGAAACTTCAAAAACACAATAGAATTGATGTATAGGAACTTGTGTGGATCTAGCACACAAGTATGAACTCAAATCTAGAAATTAAAATGCACCAAAGGCTAAACAAAACAGATTAGAAACTGCACTCAAAATTAAAATCAATGAACCAACATTATCAAGAAAAGTACTACATAGAAGTGATGACAATTTAGGATGAACATGACTTGACAAAACATCTATGGATTCAAAAATCAAAATGACTCAAACACAAACAATACAAACCAATTAAAATTGCAAGAAAGACATAAATCTAGCAAAACTAAAACAACAATACCAAAACTCAAAGGAATCCTACACAAAATTGAAATTAGAAGCTCAAGAACAATTTGAACACATTGCACCGATTGGATTTATCCAAAAAGCATCTAAATCAAAATTAAAATACAAAAACAGTAAGACATTCAAGGATACAAGATGAACAACACGGAATCATGAAGAACTGTACCGTACGGTCCTCGGGCGTTGACCAAAGTCAACATGGTGGGACACCGAGAGAGGGATCCACTAGAAAGTACAGCATGGCATGAAGGAGTTTCTTTAAGATCCACGACCTCGGGCATTGACCAGCCTCGGGCGTCGCCCAGGCTCAGCATAAAAAAGGCGCCTGGGAAGTTTGGCAGGCCAGGGAAGTGTCCCCTCCTGATACCCAAGGGTAGGGGATAACCGTGAGGGAGGCGACACAGTAGGAGGCACCACAGTAGGAGGCGGCACAGTAGGGGCGTGGAAGCCTCGGGCCTCAGCACCCCAGACAGTAATAATAGATAAAGAAAGGTGGTTTTCGAAGCCACATCCCTAGTACCAAAAGGGAGAGACCCAACTCACGAGGGATCCATGCATGAGGTGTAGGGACGCGAAAGTACGCACCACCGTTGGAAAGCCACTAGGACAGAGATGACCCATGAGAGGGTCACGTCCCAAAAGGTGATCTGCATGCATGGCACGTGAGGAAGGCAGGGAACTCCCAGGACATATGACTCAAAGAATGGGCGCATGAGTTGGCACCGATGCAGTCACCCCCACGCAAGTTGCACTTCGACAGGGCAACCTTACACACTGAGAAGGCCCTAAGACTAGGAACAATGTTGCTAAGGAGTGCCCACAGAATGTGTAACTCTCAGGCAGACACGTGGACAGAAACATCGGGAAGGTATATAAAATTTTACGATAAACAGAACAAGGTACGTTTTTGCACATTCTAAGACATTTGAGCAGAAGCTAGCATTTTCAGTTACACATTTCTCTGAACATTGATCTTACGATGTTCTGCAACGAGAAATGTTTGGTGTTTCTTGTCCAATAGCTGACTTGACCGTCGGAGTGCAAATGGTCGCAAGGGCGCCATTTGTCTCTCTGTTTCAGGTGTTCAAGGCGGAGGAAGGATAACGTTAGAACAGAAGCAAAGGTGTTCTTGAAGGCAGTTCGTAGAGACGCACAAAGGTGTTTGAGTCAACCGGCGGGAACATTTGGCGCCCACCGTGGGGCCTGATCTAAAACATCTGTCCCACCGCAGGAAGTTGAAGATTCAGTGAGAGTTGTGGAAATTCGTCAAAGTTTTTCAAGATTCTTGAAAGGTTTATCAATAATCCTCAAGGTTTGCTCAGATTCACCGAAGAAAGTTCAAGATTTGTCAAGAAAGTCTGAGATTCACCGAAGAAAGTTCCAAGATTCGATAAAATAGTTCAAGATTCGCCAAGAAACATCCAAGAATGAGGAATACTAGGCAGAGTTCTACGACGCATGTGGGAGGTGAGAGTTTGACCTTACAGCAGGTCATGGAGATGATGCAGGGCCTCCAGGAGGCGATGGCAGCGTCGAAGGCGAAGCAGGAGCGTATTCAGCTAGACCTTGCGGCATCGCAAGCGAGAAATGAGGAGTTGCACCGCACCAACGAAGAGTTCTGTTATTTGGGTTCACAAGCTACAAAAGAGAGGGGAGAGATGAAAGGTGGATAACATTTTCTCTCAATGTATCACGATGGAGATTACTCTGGCCGCCGGAGATACAACACACACAACGGGGGCAGGGAGAATCAAGGACAGAAGGGCGGAGTAAACTCTAGAAAGTGGCACGGAGACCATGGATCATCACAAGATTTCACATCGTTCTTCTTCTCTAATTTTCCAAACGACTACAGTGAGACGGATATGTTTAAAGTCTTCCAAAGATGGGCCAGAGTGAAAGAAGTGTTCGTATCACGTAGGCTAAATAAGTGGGGGAGAAGGTTTGGCTTTGTGAGATTTTTTGACGTAAAAAATGTGAAGAGGCTGGAGAGTGAGCTTGATCAACTGTATGTCGGAAACAAAAAGCTGTATGTCAATATTCCGAAATATCGTAGGTCACAGCTGGAAGACGAAAGGAATGGAAGAAGAGACCCGAGGACCACAGAGCTGGGGAGTTTTAGGGGGACAGGGAAAGAACAGCACAAGGAACAGCTCAAGGAAGACGGGACATCATGGAGGAAGAATGGAAAGGAGGTATGGGTGGAGAAGCAAGGAAGCAAGTCATTCGCTCAAGTTGTGAAAGGTTCACAATAGGGGAGGTGGAAGGAACCAAAAGCTAAAACCCTTCAACTATCTCTACCTTGGATGGAAAGAAGTGGTATTGGCCAGTTCAAGGGAGCCTTAAGTTACGAACAGGTGGGAGAGGAGTTTCTGAAAGGGGGTTTCAACATGATACAGGTAAGGTTTATAGGGGACAACTTCGCCCTGCTGACCCCAAAAGAAGCGGAGGACTTGAAAGCAATTGTAGCAGAGAACAAACAGTGGTTCGATGGTGTTTTTAGTAGTGTTAAGCCTTGGTCACCAGAGTTTGTTGTGGACCATAAGTGTGTATGGATGAGGTGCTACGGGCTGCCTATATCCCTATGGAACATGGACGACTTTGCAAGGGCAGTGGGAGATGAGGCAACATTGGTTTCGGTCGATGATGCAACGTTATCTTGGGATAATTTAGAGTTTGCTAGAGTGCAGGTGCGCACACTCCGAAGCAGCAGCTCTAGGTGGGTGAAACGGATGGAGTTCAATGACATAATGTATAATATTGTTATGGAGGAGGAGCCACCAGTAGGTGATGGAGGTGTCTGCAAGTGCAACAACTTTGATTCCTCCGATAGTGCATCATCATCGGAGACCTATGTTGAAGAAACTTCTCTATCGACCAGTAGCTGTGAGGAGAATATCCGGGAATGGGAACGGGTGTCTCTCCGATCAAAAAGAGAGGACGCTGAAGAGGAGGAAAAGGTAAGGGGCAAATCGGGAACAAACGTGACAAAGCTGGCAGTTGAGGTATCAAGTACAGGAAACAGAGATGGTCAGAGGAAAAGCTGTTTTTCTTGCACGAAAGAAGTGGGTGCGACGCGGAGGTCTATGGAAGGCGCTGAAATAGGCTTTTTATCTGCTATTGCATGCGCCCCTGCTTTTAACTGTAGCCCTGTACAGGCTGACCTGGCCAAGGTGGTTGTAGATATCGAGTCAAATTTTTCGGTCAACCATTGTGGGCAGGGCCAAGATGGAATGTTGGAGGCCCAATTTGGCGTTGGGAGGTACCCCATTCCTGCTCATGACCGTGTTGATGGGCCAAGGCCCGATATGAAGACCTGCGTAAGAGAGGAAGCAAGTGACGCCCAGATGTGTGGGGAACAGGGGTCACAAACAGAACCGAACGATGTCCCTGATGACTACGAAGAAGGGCCACAAACCGATATGGAGATATGCGCGAGAGAAAAAATAAGTGAACCCCAGGTGTATGGGGAACAGGGGGCACGAACAGAATCAAACGAACACGAAGGAGAGGATGTTGGAAAATGCCATACGCTCAACGAAGAGCCTAGGGGAGGAAGCGCACAAGCAGCGAATGGTGCGGTGAGTGAGAAGGAGGACGCATACGGAATTATGGAAGAAGAAGAACTGCTTAGATACGAGGAAGGGGATATCACTAAAAAAGGGAACCAATCAGGGGTGTGTACGGCGCGAACCACAGGTCAGAGTGAATCTCCAGTTCGTCAACGAAAGGAGAAGGGGCTTACCGAACTGGGGGACTCAGCATCAATCCAAAGGAGGCGGTCTGCTCGACTAAAGGAGAAACAAGCCCTGGTAGGCCCTGGTAAACATCACCAAGAAGGTAAGATCTCTGCCTCAATCTCGGATGGTGACATAAATAATTGCAATTACCGGCTTTGTGAACAAGCCCATGGGGCGGAACCAGCACATCTGTGGGAGGTGGGAAAACTAACAGGGCTTGTTTGCCATGGGGATGAAGAGGAAGTTGTCCTACAATACGTGGGTTTGGAAGAGAGGGATACTAAGGAGGTGAAACAAGCTAAGGAGGGGGATAGGGAAGTGGTGCTATGATAATTATAAATCTGAACATTAGAGGAATGGGGGGTGGTACCAAGGCTAGGTATTTGAATCATCTCATATCTAGAGAGGGAGCAGAATTTGTTTGTTTACAAGAAACTAAAGCAATACAGTGTTCGGATGCCAAGTGCTATTCGCTGTGGGGGGATAACAAAGTTGGATGGGTACACTACGAAGGGGACAACGGGGGAGGAAGTATACTCTCGATGTGGCATAAAGATGTCTTCAGCTATGATAGTCATGTAATGGGGAAGGGGTTTATAATCGTTTTTGGACTGCACGGCAAAGCAAATTGTAGGTGTGGGGTGGTAAATGTTTATGCCCCATGCTCATTGAGGGAGAAGAAGGTGTTGTGGGGGGAACTGACACGCATCAAATTGGCTCATCAAGATTTGATTTGGTGCTTTTGCGGCGATTTCAATGCTGTTAGAAGCCTAAGCGAAAGGAAAGGCATAAGGGAAAGGGAGTCTCAAGCAAGCGAAATAAGAGAGTTCAACCGCTTTATTGACACCAACATACTATTTGAGTTACCTTATGTCGGGAAGAACTTCACATGGTTCAACTCCAATGGGACGGCCAAGAGTAGGCTTGACAGAGTCTTGGTATCCGAAGATTGGATGCTTTTTTGGCCAAGCTGCAAACAGTATGTGCAACGCAGGGAAGTCTCCGATCATTGTGCCTTAGTAGTAAAATCCGTGGATAAGGATTGGGGCCCCAAACCTTTTAAAACTTTTGACGCTTGGTTGACTGAGAAAGGTTTTATGAAGATGGTGAAGGACAGATGGTCGGCTTATCCAGCACAGGGGAATAGCTTCATGAAGGTTAAAGATAAACTGAAATGGTTGAAAGGGGACTTAAAAGTGTGGAACAGGGACAACTTTGGCAATATGGAGACGAACAAGAAGAGGATTATACAAGAGATTGAGGATTTGGATTGCCAAGACTGTAATGGCAACTTTATGGAAAGTGAGAGACTGAGAAGGATCGACTTAGTGGGTCATCTGAAGGAGATTGATAATAAACTTGACTCTATTTTACGCCAGAAGGCTAGAGTGAGGTGGTTCAAGAACGGGGACTCTTGCACAAAATTCTTCTACTCAACACTGAGGTGGAGAAGGAAAAGGAATGAAGTGAAGGGTGCTGAGGTTGGAGGCTTGTGGTGTGAGGAGCCTAGCACAGTACGAACGGAAGCAAGAAGGTTGTTTGAAAATAGGTTCAAAGCAACAAAAGACTTACGGGTTAGACTTGATGCAGTTGAGTTCAAGTACCTTTCTATGTCAGATAAGCTGAGCCTGGTAGAGGGATTCACTGAGAAGGAAGTGAGGGAGGCGGTGTGGCAATGTGAAGGCTCAAAAAGCCCGGGACCTGACGGTTTTAATTTCAACTTCTTAAAGAAGGGATGGGAGTTTGTGAAGGATGATTTTTTGGAAGTCATGAACTTATTTCATGAAACAGGGCATATACCGAAAGGGTGCAATGCGTCCTTCATTGCACTTATACCTAAAGTAAAGAATCCTGTCCTGCTTGATCAGTACAGACCAATCTCTCTTGTAGGGGCTATGTACAAAATCATATCCAAGGTGCTGGCTGAAAGGATCAAAAAAGTGTTGCCTACGGTTATTGATGATTGTCAATCGGCCTTCCTGAAGAACAGAGGGATTTTAGACAGCGTGTTAATGGCTAACGAAGTGATTGAGGACATCAAAAGATGTGGGAAAAGTGGGTTATGCTTAAAGGTGGATTTCGAAAAAGCCTACGACTCGGTTAGATGGGAGTTCCTCTATGATATGCTGAATAAGATGAGGTTTCATAGTAAGTGGATCAGGTGGATTCAAGGCTGCTTAGAAAGTGCCTCTATATCAGTATTAGTGAATGGGAGCCCGACAGAAGAATTCCAACCTAAGAGAGGGTTGAGACAGGGAGATCCACTAGCTCCCTTTCTTTTTCTGATTGTCGCGGAAGGCTTGGCTGGGTTGGTAAGACAAGCAGTGAAGGCAAATCTACTATCCGGGCTTAGGATTGGTAGACAAGAGGTTGAGCTAAGCATCTTACAATTTGCTGACGACACTTTGTTTATGTGTAAGGACTCCTTTAGTAATGTGGTGACTTTAAAGGCTATTCTCAGAGGGTTTGAGATAGCCTCTGGTCTTAAGATTAACTTCCATAAATCCAAGCTTGCAGGCATTAATGTGCCAAGGAACAATATCATATGTTACATGAAGACTTTGAACTGTGATCAGATGACTGTGCCCTTCAAGTATCTTGGAATCGAGGTGGGAGGCGACCCAAGGAGGAAGAAATTCTGGGAGCCAGTCATTGATAAGTTAGAAGCTCGGCTTAGCACGTGGAAAGGGAGATTCTTATCAATGGCAGGACGAATTTGTGTCATCAAATCTGTTCTTAATGCCGTACCCCTATACTATTTATCCTTGTTTAAAGCTCCGGTCTCAGTCTGTAAGAACATTATTAGTATCCAAAGGAGATTTCTGTGGGGTTGGGGGAAGGAAAAAAGGACGATATCATGGGTAAGTTGGAAAAACGTGTGTAAACCAAAAGAGGAGGGAGGACTGGGTATCATAGACATACGTGATTTCAATTACGCTTTGTTAGCCAAATGGAGATGGCGTTGGCTATCGGATGAGAAAGGAAGATGGAAGGACATTCTGGAGTCGAAATATGATGGAGGAGGCGAGGTTATGCAATCCTCTTTTAAGTCACAGTCATGGTGGTGGAGGGATCTGAATAAAGTATGCACAGAAGGAATATGAGACGGATGGTTCCAAGCCGAATTGGGATGGATCCTAGGATCCGGTGAAAGAATAAATTTTTGGGAGGACGTGTGGGTTGGAAATTCCAACCTCAAATCCTTATTCCCCAGGCTGTATTCTATATCTTGCAATCAGGGCCAGACAGTGAAAGAAGTAGGTGAGTGGGAAGGGCCAGATTGGCGATGGAAGTTAAGGTGGAGGCGTGCCAGATTCGAGTGGGAATCAGTATTGGAAACGGACCTAGCTTTACTCATATCTAGGGCGAATGTTAAAAGGCAGGAGCATGACACTCGGGTGTGGGGGATCATTGAAAAGGGGTGTTTTTCTGTAAAAACAGCATATGCAAGCCTAACTAAGAGAGGTGATGGCACCCATAATGAAGTTTTTAAACTACTGTGGAAGGCCAAGGCTTTTCCCGCTGTCA
>Ga0123342_1010846_pt1 | contig 10244 bp, 7 predicted proteins | sample Turbeawhitnodule_FD_89960 | JGI IMG/M metagenome (GOLD analysis project Ga0123342, IMG submission 89960) | Root nodule microbial communities of legume samples collected from Mexico - Turtle bean Mexico white nodule | ecosystem: Host-associated > Plants > Roots > Nodule | place: Mexico: Nepantla...
CTAGATTTAATTAGAACCCTTAGTGTTGTAATGTAATGAACCACTATAGAATAAATTTTAAGAATTGATGAATAGAGAAAGTTATATTCTAACAAGTCAAGTCAATTATTATTATTTTTTTTTTTTTTGCAGACTAGCGGGCCAGCCCGCCCCTCCCCGCCCCTCTGTTGGCCCGCGCGGGCCGCGGGTTATGCAGGGCGGGCTAATGCGGGTCAGCGGGTTGAAAACGTCAGCCCGCCCCACGTTTTTTACCGCGGGCCGCGGACCGACCCGCATGGCCCGCCCCACTTTGCCACCCCTAACCATATGAACCAAAAGATTTGTCAAGTATTTTTTTATAGCAAGTTCATTCCTTTCTCATTTTTATTAATTTGCTTTTAGTTGTCAGTAATATATTGGTACTTAAATTTTTTAAAAAGCTTTAGTCAATTAATTTAGTTATTGTACGTCTTATAGAGACATTAGTTAAGCACTAGAACTTACTTCCAATTTGAAAAGGAAATAAATATACAATAAAAAAGTATATTACATATAGGGTGAAAAACTTAAAAGCAATTCAGACAAATAGAAAGGACTAAATAAACATTTTATCACATATATTCGAGACGCAAAAGTATATATACGGTTTGGTGTAGCTGTTGAGTTTCTCGAATACTTAGTCCCTTCATCTTAACACTGTAGATAAACTAAATGAGCATCATAAATAAACTACCTTAGCAAATTATTATTAAACTTATATTTGTTTATGAGTTCCATCTATTAATCAAAATTATATTAAAAAATTATTTAATTTAAAGTAGTGTTAATCTTACAGATTAAAATAGAAAAATGAAACAGAACATGTACTGGTGTCGTTTTAGTTTTGGCACTTCATTTACAACAATATCAAGACTTTTTCTCGATGTGTTTTTTTTTTTGTGAAAATGATTTTTCAAAGGGTTCTATTGTGGTCCCATTTTGTGCCACAAATTAAGTACACTACCTACCCACGTGTAAAATAAAAATGATGTTTTGTTGTTACTGATAATAAACTGTTTTTTTTCACTAATTTGGTTTTTTTTGTGTAAAAATGAAAGAAGAATATGTTTTTGATGGTTAATACAAAATTTCTAGTCGGCTCTTTGAATATTTATATTTTTTTATTATAAACAAAGTTTTGATTAGTTCTATTTTTTTATCATAAATAAAGTTTGATTATTTATATTTTTTATCATAAACAAAGTTTTGAATATTTTTAATTTTTTATCAGAAACGAAGTTTTGAATATTTCTATTTTTTTATCATAAACAAAATCATAAATTTAAGACATTAATCTTATACCAAAACGTGTATTCTTCTCTTTCTACTTACCACATGCCACACCAAAATTTGAAAAAGAAAGAAAAACATTTTAAAATGATTATCATTTCCTTTTTTAAGCATATAAAACTGCTTTGAAAACTAAAATGGTAATACTGAATATTTTGAATTTTGAATTCTTATGATCGTGTTATATGTACTGGTAGATGATTCGGCACTCAGTCCAAGTCGATCGGCACTAATAAAATCATTATATCTAGATAGGATTAATGAGACTAATCAATGATTAATAGTTAGGTAATGCATTTCTAACCATGACTTAACTCTCTAATCATCTAATCCGGTTCAATAACAAAGGGTCCATGATAGTAATATAACTAGGCACAAAATCCAAGAATCAAGAACGTCATTCCACAGTATTAGCATTCAGAACACCGAGTGTCGAATACTGAATTTTCACTTGAGTGTCAGAGTGCCTTTTGCATGTACCATCTGAGCCTGAACTTTGCGGAAACCAATAGGCAGAGTGACGAAAGAAGAATGAGGAGTTCGTTTAGAGAGGAAGGGAAGAAGTGCAAATTGATCGACCGAGGAGAAGTTTGAATCGTTATCTTGGTTCCAACCCCATTTGAGAACAATTGGCGTCCATGGGGTCGAGATAATTAACGTGAAGAAGAATGTATATGGTATCAACTAGAAGCATGGTGAACGAGAAAATGTTTGACACTGAGCAGATGGTGCTTTTGATGTCTTTGCAGAAAGAGATGGCTGAGATGAAGAGAAGGAACGAGGAGACTAAGCGGAAGAATAAGGATGAGATCCTAGCTCTGTGAAAGGATAATGAAGAGATGAAGAGATGAAGAGGAAGTTCGTAGAGGGGGGGTCCATTTGTCGGACTGACCAACCTTGTCAGGAGGTCCTTCACCACCCTACCGGTCTTAGGACTGTTGAGGAGCCGAAGGATAAGATCCACACCCAAGAGGTTGACGGTAAATCTTATCCGAATAGGTCGGTCCTTACGACCGACACTCCAGACTCAGCTCACCGACACCCATTCACCGACTCCATAATCAGAGTGCCCCTACTGGACAAGTGGAGAGGCTTTAACAAGACCGTTATGACGGTACAACCGACTCTGACGAGCACATGGATGTGTACACCACACACATGAGCTTGTACACCTCGGACGACGCGGTTCTGTGTCGAGTGTTCCTTACGTCACTAAAAAGAGGAGCTCTGAGATGGTTCACGAAGCTTCTTCCAAACTCTGTCGACAACTTTGAGACACTGGTGTCCAAGTTTGAGACATCGTTTGCTACCAGCCGACTGCATCATCTGACCTCCATCGCCCTGGTCAATATTCGCTAGGAGAAGGGAAAATCTCTGAGGAAGTTCATTGATAGGTTTGGAAAGATAGTCACGAGCATAATCTGAGCCTAGACGTGGCCATGCATCACATGATCACGACCTTACGACCAAGACCTTTTGCGACAGCTTGTGCATGCAACCAGCCGCAAACTTGGACGAGCTTAGGCGGAGGGCTGCTAAGTTTATGTAGGTGGAGGAGCTGAGAGAGTTCAGGAATCAAGCCCGAGCCAAAGCAAGTGGAGATAAGGGAAAAGAGGAGCATCAAAACCGACTAGTTGTGGTCGAGGAGATAGGCGTAGAGACAACCAGGGACATCGGTTAACAAAATATATCCACTTAAGCGTCGACAGGGGAAAACTCTTAGATGAGGCTTTGAGTGCCGAGGTTATTCCACCATGAGGAGTGGTGGAATAAGGAGTGTCAGACACTGAAGGATAAAATCGAGGAACTTATCCAAGTCGGGCATTGATGACTTTCTATGGCAAGTGCACCGCTTTGTCAGAAGTAATATTGTGTCCCTATCGAACCCACCAGGAACAATTGAATATTCAACTAAAAGATTCACTAAATATAAAATAGAATAATAAAAGTTTGTTGGAATTTGTTGGAATGACAATGATTAACAAGAAAACAAAAGTTGTTGCTTCAATTGGAAAAGAGATTGGGTTTCATCTTTCTCACTCTTTTGTATTTAGATTAGCCTGATAATATTATGTCCTTTGATTGATATTGATGCCCGTATAAAAATCATTTATATTGATTCCTCGCATATAAAATTCTTAAGATGCTTCCTAAATATCGATTCCTTGCATATTTATAAAAACAACTCAGTATTAAGATAAGACATTGATAGTAATTAACATTTCAAGTCTATTCCTAGCACTCAAATATGTCAAGTATTATTGATTAGGTCAAAACCCTAAAAAATACTTTCCAATTAAATTTAAGATTCTAGATCAAGAATTAGAAGCAAAACAATAATACCAATAATAAATCAAAAACAGAATATTATGTTTAGAGATCACCTCAATACATAAGAGTTTGGACAAATTACTCCCAATCTTAAAGGGTAGAAATAGCTACGCATCTTCTAACACCTTTTATTCTCCCAATTGGATTACAATTCACTCAACGGTGTTTTCTTCTCAATCATGCACACTAGGGTCGAGTCTCAAGCCCCCTATTTAACTTAATTTGCTAGGGTTAGGGGACATCTTGCGCACGCTAATGGCCTTGTTGATTAAAACATAAAAAGGCCAATGTTTTTGGCATTCTCTCTTTCAAGCGAGATATAGCTCGCTTGAGCGAGTTGCTCTGATGCTGATTGGGGCTTTCTGTGCTTTTATGCGTTCTGGGGCCTTCCAGCTTTCTCCTTTTAGCTTATATTATTCCTCTTTAGCCTAGTCATCTCCATTATTCCCTAAAAACCTGAAATTAACACCAAATTTTGGAATAAAATGTTCTTATTCAAATAAAGATCATAAAATATGTAAAAAGGTATAAATTCATAAGTCACAATATTTTAATATGAAATATTACTAAAATTAGGCACTTATCGGGCATCTCCACCAGTTTGTACAAGGGGGTTGAGGTGCAAAGCGACCCCTACTGAGGGAAGAATAGACGAGACAGAGAGACTACACCCCTCCGAGAGCACAAGAAGATGACCGCCAACCCGAGTGTCGGTCGAGAAGGGAGGACCCTCCGAGAAGGGATGGAAGAAGGTCATCAACACAATCATTAGGGGATTCACTGAAGAGGTATCTCCAACAGTGCCAGGAAGAAACACCTGAGAGCGATGCATCAGGTGAACGTCATTTCGTTTCGACCGAGGATGCCACCCATCACCTTCACCGACGAAGATTTCAAGGGTCTTGTCCTTTCATAGGACGATCCTATGGTGAAAACGCTAGTGGACCAAGGGAGTTCGGTGGACATCCCCTATTAGAAGACGTACAAACAAATGAGGATAGTCGAGGAGGAGATGAAATAGTATGACGATCATGTGGTCGGCTCTCGGGTGAGAGAGTGGGAACCAGAGGATATATCGAACTTTATACCACCTTCGGCGAGGGAGAAACGAGCAAGACCATCAAAATCCGATACTTAGTAATCGACACAAACACCTTTTACAACATTCTGTTGGGACGAACGTCCATCAATAGGTTGAGGGCAATCGTTTCCACACCTCATCTGGCCATGAAGTTCTCGTCGGTGTCGGGAGACATTCTCACAGTGCACGTAGATCAAAAAATGGCACAAGAATGTTATGCAGAGAGCCTAAGGGTAGAGCCTACAAGGCAGGACGCCTATGGTAACCGAACCCTAAACATAAATCCTCTCGAGGATAAAGGTCCCCTCGAAGAGAAGCTTAGTCAGCACGCAGAAAGCACATGATCGCTCTAGTCGACCTGGACCCCCGAACGGTCGAATCGAGGCTTGAGGCTAAGGAAGAATTACATCAAAATTCTCTCCCCTTGATGAAGAACACAACACCTACGTAGGCACGACCATTGTAGCTGATGTAATCCAATTAGCCAAGAAGATAACCAAGGACACAATAGACACTTCCAACTTTGATCAGCCATCTCAGCCTACAAGACAAGGCCCCACCAAATATCGGAAGGACATCAACAAAAGAGGAACTAGGCATAGACCAGAACATCAAATGCTCTTTCTTCTAGTCTTCTTACAAGACAAAATGTTTGTAAATAAATTGGGCTCACTTTAGGGATCCAAATAGAAGAATAAGCTAGAGTAGGTTTACATAGCATAAATAGGAGTGTACTTAGCAAAATGGGCTTGTTCCAAGCCCACTTTTCATAACACATGCACCTAGAATTAGGGTTTTTAACCTAACTTCTAGAAGTTATGCCTAAGGTGCGTTTTTGACCATGGTCAACACCCTAGGCAGCCCGTTTCCTTTTCTACCCCTCTCTCATCTTGCTCTCCAAGTCACTTTTTCCTATATAAAGGGTGCATCCCTCCATGTATTTGGACATTGAATTTTGAAATAGAAAGGAAACTCTACAGGAATGATTAGTCAGCTTAGTCTCCTAGTATTTTGGGTCTTATCTTGAGTTGTGTGAGCACTTCAAGTGGCGACTCTTCCTCACTTATCTTGGGGTTTCCCACCTTCCAAGTGGCATGACCATTCTCTCCATTCTCCATAAGCTTCCTTCACCTTTTCTCTTTTCCTTCCTTTCATTTACGCCATTTAAATTCCTTCTTTATGTTCTTGTTTATGTCTTTTCCATTCGGTCATCTTGGACGGTTATAAAATTCTCAGTTTCTTGGACGCGTATTTTGGCTACAACCAGATTAGCTTGCACCCAAGGGACAAAGAAAAAACCTCCTTCATGACGGACGACTCAAACTATTACTATGAAGTAATGTCGTTCGGTTTGAAGAATGCTGGAGCGACTTACCAGAGACTCATGAACAAGGTCTTCAAAGGAATGATCGATCGAAACTTGGAGGTCTACATAGAATACATAGTCGTAAAATCAGACTCATGTGACCAACACATCAAAGACTTGGAGAAAGTCTTTGAGGCTCTAAGGACGACGAACATGCACCTCAATCCCGAGAAGTGTGCTTTTGGTGTCAAAGGAGGTAAGTTTTTGGGTTTCATGTTGACCCACCGGGGAATTGAGGCAAATCTAGATAAATGGCAAACGATAACCGAGATGAGGAGCCCTCATAACGTGAAGGAGGTGCAACAACTCATTGAGCATCTTACCGCCCTCTCTAGGTGCATCCCTCGTTTGGTCGACCGTACTAGGTCGATGGTGCAGCTGCTTCGAAAAGAAGTGAAGTTCAGCTGGGATGAGAAATATGAAGAAATCTTCCAGCAGTTGAAGGATTTTTTATCCTTACCGACAGTTATTCAGAAGTTGAGACCCAACCAGCCAATAATTCAATACCTATCAATCTTGGACGAGGCGGTGAGTGCAGTGCTCGTACAAGAGGTGGAGAAGGAAGAGGGCCTTGTGTACTTTTTCAGCCAAACACTCCACGCGACCAAGACAAGGTACCAGATGATAAAGAAGGTCACATTCGCCCTTGTCCTAACGGCTAGGCGGATGATACCATACTTCCAAAACCACACTATCATGGTAAGAACCGACTACCCAATATTTAAAATTTTATCTAAACCAGTTCTTACAGGACACATGATAGGGTGGTCTATGGAGCTCTCGAAGTTTGACATCCACTATGAGCCAAGGGGCGCAATCAAATCCCAATGCTTAGCTGACTTCTCAATCGAGCTAACTCCCCAACAAGACCTCTCGACCAAATGGACGATATACGCTGATGGGTCGTCCAATAAGGCGACATATGGAGTTGAAGTCGTCCTTGAAGGACCGGGTGACCTCTTCTTGGAGCAGACACTCAAATTCGGGTTCAAGGCCACCAACAACCAAGCCGAGTACGAGGTCGTCCTGGCCGGTCTAAACTTGCCATACAATATGGGAGCTCGTGAAGTAACATGTAAAAGCAACTCCCAGTTGGTGGTTGGTCAGATAAAAGGATAATTTGAGGTGAAAAACCTTTGTTGAGGTACCTTTGTGCAAACTATGTAAAGAAATACACTAAGTGCTAGGAGTTTGGCCCCATGTCCCACCTAAAGCCCGAGACACTTCACAACATGGTTTCTCCATGGTCGTTCACCATTTGGGGAATGGAAATTATCGATCCCTTTAGCCCAGGAAAAGGCCAGACAAAGTTTCTCTTGGTCGGAATCGACTATTTCACCAAATGGATCAAAGTCAAGCCCCTCGCTTCCATATCGGCCAAGAATGTCCAAAATTTTGTGTGGAGAAGCATTGTGTGTCTATTCGAAGTCCCCCACACCATCATAACCAATAATGGCCGACATTTCATTGACCGAGGGCTTCAGTCTTTTTATGAAGATCTTGGCATCAAATCAGTGACGAGCTCAGTCGAGCACCCTCAGACCAATGGACAAGCCGAAACAACGAATAAGGTTAACCTTAACGAGTTAAAGAAGCGACTTGGCACGACGAAGGTGCGGTGGATCGAAGAGTTGATTGAGGTATTATGGGTGTACCGCTACACACCTCAAACCTCCATGCAGGAGATACCTTACAGCCTAACGTACGGGATCAAAGCCATGATACCAAATGATGACTTTTTACGACAAATGCACCACATTTGTCAGAAGTAATAAATGTCCCTAAGGACGGATATCGATCTCACAAGGAACAGTGAATTATTGAGTACAAAATTCACTAAATATAACAACAGAACAATAAAAAGAATATTAATAAACCTGAATCAATACCAATAATCAGAAGAGTTTGAGCATATTACTCCCAATCCCAAAGGGTAGAATTAGCCACTCATACTTCTAGCACATTTCATTCTCCCAATTGGGTTATAATTCACTTTATGGTGTTTTCCTCTCAATCTGGCACACTAGTGCTGAACCTCTAGCCTTCTATTTATCCTAGTTTTCTAGGGTTAGGTTGCTTCATGTGTCGCACTAATAGGCTAAGTGATAAAACATAAAAAAGGGCCAAATCATTCTCTACATCTTTTTCCATTCTAGGACCTTCCAACTTTCTTTTTTTTTTAGCTCAAATTATTCTCCTTTACTCCAAATCTCCAATCCTCCCTAAAAATCTGCAATTAACACCAAATTTGGGAATAAAATGCTCTTATTCAAATAAAGCCCATAAAAATGTAAAAAGGTATAAATTCATAAATTATGGATTATTTTATATGTAAATTAGCAATAAATGATCATAAGTGCCTATATTTTAATATGAAATATTACTGAAATTAGACACTTATCATGGGTCAAGGTAGGCAAATCTTCCCTAAGAAAAAAACTCTTTGATTTGTCCTTGAATCAAAAGAGTCTTTCGGTTAGACTAGACTTACTAAACGAGCTTCGAGACAAGAACAAGATCCGCGAAGCCACATGCAAGAGTGGCTAGGCAGTATAATACGAAAGTATGACCGAGAAGCTTTCAGAAGGGAGACCTCGTATGGAGGATGCAAAGTGAAGCAAGGGAAACAGATGGTAAGTTCTCATCCAACTAGGAAGGCCCTTTTCTTATCCGAGACGTTGCAGTTGGTTATCAGGAAAAGTTGTACCGAGGACATGGAATGCCACGCACCTCAAGTTTTATTACAGTTAAAGATTAATAAAATCATGCACTCTTTCCTCGCCCAAATGTTTTCTGCCTAAGGAGGGTTTTTAGTTAGGAAGGTTTTAACGAGGCCTTTCTCTTAAAACATGTGTATTAGCATATAAATTTATGTACTTTACAGCACTTGGTTTGGTCAAGGAAGCAACCTTAACCGGTATACCCTGCCGAAACCTAAAAAACTTTGTTCGATCAAGGAAGCAACCTTAACCGGTATACCCTGTCGACATCTAAAAGACTTAGTTCAGTCAAGGAAGCAACCTTAACCGGTATACCCTACCGACACCTAAAAGACTCAGTTCGGTCAAGGAGGCAACCTTAATCGGTATACCCTGTCGACACCTTAATCGGTATACCCTACGGACACCTAAAAGACTTAATTCGGTCAAGGAAACAACCTTAACTGGTGTACCCTACGACACCTAAAAGACTCAGTTCGGTCAAGGAAGCAACCTTAATCGTTATACCCTGCGGACACCTAAAAGACTCAGTTCAGTCAAGGAAGCAACCTTAACCAGTATACCCTACCAACATCTAAAAGATTCGGTTCAGTCAAGGAAGTAACCTTAACTGGTATACCATACCGACCCCTTAAAGACTCGGTTCGGTCAAGGACATAATCTTAACTGGTATACCCTGCCAACACCTTAAAAACTTGGTTCAAACAACCACGCCCAACCTCATCGGTCATACCTTCAAAACTTTCGAAAAACGTTTGAAAACAATTCACCCCCCTCTTGTTTAAGGCCTACAATTCTAACAATTAGCATCAAGAGCTAGGTTCTTGAAAGATATTCAAGTTGATCAAAAGTTCTGAATTGATGGCTGATAAACTACCTTTTGGAGAAGGTGCTTCTATAAATAGACCACCACTATTTTGTGGTGTGAACTACCAATTTTGGAAGGTACGAATGAAAATCTTTGTTGAATCTATTGACAAAGGCATTTGGAATGCAATTAAAAATGGACCTTTTATTCCCATGGTTGAAGATGAAAAATTTATTTCTAAAAAACCTTGGTCCCAATGGACTGAGCAAGAGAGTAAGAAAGCTCAATATGATTGCATTGCTAAGAATATTATCACATTTGCTTTAAGTTCCGATGAGTTTTTCAGGGTATCTCAATGTGAGTCTGCAAAGGAAATGTGGGACACTCTTGAGGTGACTCATGAAGGAACAAACGATGTAAAGAGAGCAAGAAAGCATAATCTCATACAAGAGTATGAGATGTTCAAAATGCAAAAGGGTAAAACCATTGTTGAAGTGCAAAAACGGTTCTGATGTGAATGTAACTACAAGAATACATGATTCTTTGACATTCTTAGGAGCAACTTGAGCTGGTCATAAATGGCACCTTACTTTAGAATTGGATCAATGTTCTAATTCAAGAACTCACCAA
>Ga0123342_1010847_pt1 | contig 10244 bp, 6 predicted proteins | sample Turbeawhitnodule_FD_89960 | JGI IMG/M metagenome (GOLD analysis project Ga0123342, IMG submission 89960) | Root nodule microbial communities of legume samples collected from Mexico - Turtle bean Mexico white nodule | ecosystem: Host-associated > Plants > Roots > Nodule | place: Mexico: Nepantla...
AGAATTTTGGTGTATGAGTTTATGAGCAATGGCACTTTAGCAAGCTTCCTTTTCACCCCTTTGAAAGCAAATTGGAGACAACGATTTGAAATTGCCTCTGGGATTGCAAGAGGTCTTGTTTACTTGCATGAGGAATGTTGCACCCAAATCATCCACTGTGACATAAAGCCACAAAATATACTTCTAGATGATCAATATAATGCCAGAATTTCAGATTTTGGATTGGCAAAGCTATTACTGATCAATCAAAGCCACACTGAAACTGGAATTAGAGGAACAAAAGGGTATGTTGCACCAGATTGGTTTAGAAGTTCACCAATCACTACTAAGGTTGACACTTATAGTTTTGGTGTGTTGTTATTAGAGATAATTTGTTGTAGGAGGAATGTAGAAAAGGAGCTTGTTGATGAAGAAAAAGGGATATTGACAGATTGGGCATATGATTGCTTCAAGACTAGAAGACTAGACATTCTTTTAGAAAATGATGATGAGGCTGTTAATAACATTAAAAGTTTTGAAAATTTTGTGATGATTGCTCTTTGGTGCATTCATGAAGATCCCTCCCTTAGACCAACAATGAAGAAGGTTTTGCTAATGCTGGAAGGAATTGTTGAAGTTTCAATACCACCAAATCCCTACCTTTATGGTTCTGCCAATTCAAATTAAACATAGTTTGTTTTGAATGTGGTTTTGACATTTCCTTTTGTTTTCTTGTCTGTTGGATTATAGTTCATTTAGAAATTCAATTCAACTATTTTTCTTTCGCATATTCATCATATCCATGATTTAAAAATTATAAGTTTGTTATTTTGTTTTTTTTTTCATCAATTATTGTATAATTAACGTGAAGTAATAATATGATTTCTTTAATTAAAATAATTGTTTCTAACTTTTGTGAATTTTAAGTGCTTTATGTTCTTCATTTAATTTTATGTGTGATATATATTACATGGGTTTGCTCTCTTATTTATTGATGTTAGAATTCTATGCTCTTTGGGTATATTTTGATTTTAGTTAAATATTTTGTTAATACATTTCTCGATAGCACAAGAGTGTAAAAAAGTTATATTATCATTTAATTATATATAATAAATTATTGACTTTTAATATTATACAGTTAAAACCAAAGTTTATTTTATTTTAGTGACATTGTAAAAAAATTTAACATATATGTGGTAATATATAGTATAATTCATTTCTTATTAATAATACTTATTTATCCAATAAAATAAAAGGAATAATACATACAACCTTTTTTTAAACACTTTGACATCTTTCATTTGATTTTACCTTTTTTTCTTAATTATATATTTATAATAATATAATGATTAAGTTTAATCATAATTCATCTTTATAAAAATATTTGATAGTAATTTAATAACGAGTGATATAATACACTTACTACCTACTAGGCTATGTAGCACAAATACTAACATAAACACTGATACGATACTGATACGAACACAGAGATATGTAAAATCTCTAAAATGTAGGACACGGGGACACATATCTATATATTATATAATTATGAATTATATAAATTAACAATAATGATTTATGTGCACAAGTATGCTCCAGATTATTTTTTTGAGCAGAAAGATGTTTTTCATTACTGGTTAACAAAGATTTGTTTCTTATTTTTATAATCATAATAACAATTTATACAATAAAGTTTGATTTCTTAAAAAATTAATGTATTTTTCTTTTTTAAAATTGTGTTAGAATCGTACTAGAATTGTCAGAAATCTAACAAATACTTTTTGAATTGGAGATTTCACGGATACGTGTCCTATAGGTGTCATACGAGTGTCGGTGTCCAACACGCCATTCAAGAGGAGTGTCTGAGCTTCATAGTAACGTAAGTTTCACTTAGATATTATAAATTAAATTTACCTTTAATCGATGTAGAATTTTCATTAAGATATTAAAATATACTCTTACATGGATATATGAACCATTCATACGATAAATAAATAAAATATTTATAAAAATAATAATAATAATAATAATATTTGTTTTCTCATACTAATTCTAACTTATGTGCCATTCAACATGATGTGATGTCTAATTTTTGGTAAAATAATAGAAAACATAACTAGAATTAAAATATTTATGATCCTCCTATGATAAATGAAACTATTTCATTACCGTTCTTCATCAAGGTTAAGGATGACAAAAAGAATCTCTATCCACAAATATCATAAATAAAATCAGTATATTTCTCTTTATTCTGTTTGTTTCTATGGTGTATGGATTTTATTTCAATTTATACTTTGACTACTATTAATTTATATTTATGTTTTAAATTTTATTTATACGTAGTTCTAGACTGTATTTTTTTGGATTGTAATTTATTTAATTTTACAATTTTATAGAGTAATTTTCAAAAAAACAAAATAGAAAATATAAAATAATCTTTTCTAAAACATCCATTGGTCTTTATTGATACCCGCATATAAAAGTATCACATTTTTTTAAAAGGAATACTTAATAAATAACAAAACAGATAATAAGATAGATTTTTTTTTTTAAATGTAACTTATAACAGTTTCGTTACGTTTTTATTCTTATACGTTGGAGAAGTGATTTCTAATTCTAAATGTGATTATTTAAAAAAAAAATCATTACTTATTCTCTCTAATGCTTGGTATAGCATCCCAAAATATCCCTTAGAATGTCTAATAAATTTGTTATAATAATTCAAATAATAAACTTACACATATACATTATATAACTATAAATATAAATATTTACAAAAAAAATTAAAAAAAAAATTATTTTTTTAGATGTCGTTCTTAAGGATAATTGTCCATATATATAATATAGTTATTATTGTGATTCATATTACAAACAAACACATATAAGGATAAGCTATTAAAACATATAATTTTTTTTGAAAAAAATTATTTTATATGTCATACTCGGTTTAATGCTTGGTGTAACATTCCAAAAATATCTTTCACATTCTCCTATAAATCTTTCACTAAAGGTTTGTAAAACTCATAGTAATTCAAATTATAAACTCACACACAATGATGTAAGAAAATAGAATTCACGACAGATAAAAACAATAATTGAAAATGATTCTACAACCGTCGTAATATGAGGTATCGTTAAAAATGTATTTTTTTACGACGGGTGTCACGGTCATTGATTAGAAACATTTTATCGACAACCTTTCCAGAAAATAATCGTTGCAATTTATAAATTACGACAAACAATGAAAAAATGTATATAGAATCGTTGTTAAATGTGTATTTTTTTTATTTTCTTGTTTAATTATGACGACTTTTCATTTTTTGTCACTAATTTATAGCTTACAACGACGGTTTTATCCAAAATTGTCAAAGAGTACTTCTAATACAAACCACAAAAACCAGCAGATGACTAGGACACATCAAACACTTCACAAAAAGGTCAGTCATCTTGACATACAAAGTCAGGCCCCACCAAACCTCGAGAAAGCATCAACAGAAGAAGAACAAGCTATAAACTAGAATATAAGAAGTTCTTCCTTCTGGTCTTTCCACTAGAGATATGTAAATAAATTGGGCTCACTTCGGAGGTCCAAAATAGCAAGATAGGCTAGAATAGGTGCCTATAGCATAATAGGGGGTATAGTTATCATTTTAGCTTGTTTCTAGCCCTTTAGAAAGGAAATTTGACCTAGTTTCTAGAAGAACAAGCCTAGGGTGTGGTTTTAACTTAATCAAACCATAAAGGCATCCTCTCACACATTTACCACCTTACCCTTGCCCTTCTTGCCCACCAGGGCACTCATTCCTATAAATAGGGTGCCTTACACCACGTAATTACAAGTTGAATTTGAATAGAAAAGAAACTCTGCAGGAGTGATTTTGTGAGTCTGAGTACTCTGGGTTTTATGGGTGTTATCTTGGGTAGGTAATATCCTAAGTGGCCACTCTGGGTCTTATCTTGAGTGAGTGACATCTCAAGTGGCGGCTCTAGCACCACTCATCTTGGAGTTCATCTGCTCTAAGTGGCATGACCACCTCCATCCATTCCTAAGTTTTCTTATCCTCTCATCTCTTCTCTTTTTATTCTTCTTTTGTGTCACATATCTTCTCCTTGTTCCATCCATCATCTTCTTCTCTTTTATTTGGTGCCATTCTTTGCGTTCTTATTGTCTTTCCTTTATTAATTTCCGCAATTTGCATCATTGTCACCTCATATCTATGTTTTTTTCCCTTTGCCCTTGTGAAATGAATATTCACACTTATTTAACCACTTGGTTAAGTTCGTGTCTAGTGAGAATCTGCTTAGGCTTCTCACCTTAAATTGCTAAATCAAAATCTTAAACAAAGTGAAACCTATAAAATGTGCAATTTTAAAATCAACTCACATCATGTGGTAATCAGAGCAAGGTTTTATTTGTGCTTATATTGTTGAGTTGATATTCTGCCTTTAAATTTTTGTACATTTTAAATTTTGCTTTTATCTTCAAGCAATTTTATTTCTGCTTTACAATTCAGCACCTTTAAATTCCACCTTTAAGTTCCTGTCATTTACAATTTCCGTCTTTTTTATTCATTAAGCACTTTAAATTCCGCTTTTTGAATTTTTGTTTTCTGTCAATTCTTTTTCTTATTGCTTTTGCTTGGGTCTGATGTTCTTATTGTTCTAGGAGTCGTATATCTTTTCTACTTATTTTCATTTTAATTGTGAAGAACTAAAATCAAACTAGAAGTTGTTAGAGTAACGGTTGATTTAATTCCAAACATAGATTATAAGCGTTCATATAACTTGAATCCCAATATCTTATCTTTTTCGAATATTGAAAAGTGAATTCCATATGCATGCACATAATCAATTGAAAGTTTCAATCTGTCAATTCAGGACAAACAAAAAAAGAAGAAGAAAAAACAACACAATTATTAAGTGCATTCACTTTCCAAATTTCGTTACAAAAGGAGTTCTAACTTTATAATAAATTGTTTTCGAAATTGTGGAGTTTAATCCCACTTGCTTTCTCAATTTCTAAAACCTTTCACACCTTCATAATTAAAGTTTAAGTAAGTTTCCTTGCGTCTTTTTCGTGCTTTTCTTGTTTGTCTTGTTCAAAGTTTTGTCTTCATATTAATTCCTTTTGGGTTCACTTTCTTTGTTTTAAAGTTTTTCTTGCTTGACTTTCATTGTTTCTTCAGTTTTGCTTTGGGGGTACGTTGGTGAGCAAGTGTAAGAGTTTTATCATCTTTCACTTGAGGTGTTGCTACAAGTGTAGACCCTTTTTGCGGGAATATCTTTCTTGAGTGATACATGAGAGTGAGAGTTTAACTTGTAATTTTTCACTAATTGTTTGTTTCCTTGTGCAAAATTATGGCTACTTTGTCTTCAGGTGAATCTTCAAAGTCGCAATTACCGCAAAAGGCACACCTTTTGGGAGAGCTTACAGATGCCAAGAGGCGAATGGCTCACAAAGATGAGGAAATAAGACAACTAGCGGAAAGATTGCAAAGAATAGAAGAGGCTCAAAAGAGACAAACTCGAGAAAGGAGATGGGAGCCGACAAGAGCACCTAAACCATTCATGCACTATGGGAGTCAGGAGCAAGATTGAAGAATGCACAATTATGAAAAACGGCACCATCAACACCAACAACAACCAAAGAATTCCTTTAATTTGGTAAAGTTAACTAGTTTTAGTGGGGACAATGACCCTAATTTGTATTTAGAATGGGAAGTTAAAGTAGAACAACTCTTTAATGTGTATGAGGTCACTAGGACCAAAAAGTTAGGTTAGCTTCCCTAGTTTTTTTAGACTATGCCATACAATGGTGGCAACAAACTGTAATGGACATTGGGCTAAACAAGAGGTCAGTCATGGTCTCTTGGAGTGATTTAAAGTTATGCATGTGCGTGCGGTTTGTTCTTCCCCATAGGAAAGAACTCTTGTTGAAGCTCCAACGACTTCATCAAGAACCTAGGACGGTAAAGGAATATTTTGAAGACTTAGAAACAACTTTGACTAAAATTAATATGCATGATAGTGAAGAGTCAAAGATAACTAGGTTTGTAAGTGGTTTGAGGAGATAAATTCGAAATGTTATAGAAGTATATGAGTACTCTTCTTTAAAGAAGTTGGTTCACCTAGCCATCAAGGTGAAATCACAAATTTTGAAGAAAACAACTTTAAAATATACTCATAATGATGGCTTCTACAAATCTTCGTGGAAGGATGCAAACAAAATTTCTCCTTCCAATTTTTCAAAAGAAACCACTACTCACCAAAAAGTTTCTAAAGACAACTGTTCTACCTCTACCCTTAAGTCACCCACCAAAACCCCAATATAAAATGTTTTAAATGTTTAGGTTTTGGGCACATAGCTGCCAATTGTCCAAATAAAAGGACCATGATTATAAAAAAGGTAGATCAAGACCACATCAAAACAAAAACCAAAAGAGAAAATGAAAAGGAAGAGGAAAGTATAGCGGATCTCATCTTGTTGGACCGTACGAAAATAATTGCGTCTCCTAGGTATACTTCTTCTTTTCTATTTCATTCCCAAATAATTCTAAATACTTGACATCTTTGATAAAGAAGTTTATGGACGATCTTCAAAAACCTTCCAAAGGTTCTACCCTTGTAACAGGATTTTCACAAGAAAATAGTCTCTTCCCTAGACATTCTCTACAAACATGGCTTGTATCTAGAATTCACCCATTTGAACTCCCCAAGCTTCATGAACATAAGTTTGTTTCACATCCTAAACATAGAAATATCTTCTCTGGGAACAAACTAACTATGTTCTTTGCAGGAGTTCTAAATTTGAGGACGAATTCTTTCCAACCTAGGGGGCATCATGATACAAACCACAACCAGCAGATGACTAAGGACACATCAAGCACTTCACAAAAAGGTCAGTCATTTCTGTTGGGTTCAATAGTGCCTAAGTTCAAGAGGGGGGGTGAATTGAGCTTTTAAAACTTTCGCATAGATTCAGTTTTATCACAGGACAGAGTAAAAGAATCTATTTATTTTGATATGAACATATTTATTTTTCTGCTTATGTTAACGAAACTGTAACTCAGAGATGTGAGTTCCTGAAATTAAGTGGATTGATTAACAGGCAAAGATCACACTAATTTCAGCAGAGGAAAATCAAAGAGTTGAATTAGAACACAATTCTTGGATATTAAAAACACACTTGAATACACTTGTCAATTGATTGAGTTGATTTACATAGAATCCAGTACTTCAATTATTTCTAACAGTACACTCAGTTTTACACAAGATATTCAGATGGTTTCCAGAAAACAAGAACAGTATGAGCAAACCCAGAATGAACAGATTCAACTTCAATTGAATAGATTTATTTCTTGACAGATCAGCGTGTGCAACAGTTTTTTAGTGCAGAGATTAAAGAAGAAATGAACACACCACAATTATACTAGTTCACTCAAATGAGCAACATCCAGTTTCACCTAATCCAAGGTAAAATCCACTAAAGAACAATTCAAAAAAATTACACAACCATTGCTCTTGAACTCTACAAGAACATGCCACACCTTGCTGAAAAACACTATTCCAGCACACACAACTCTTCAAGAAACCCTATCAAGAAGAGTCTTACAATCACACTTTACAAAAATTGAAAGATGAAATGAATACACATGGAAAGAGAATGCAGAAATCTAACTTAGACCAGTATAACAGATTGCACACACAGTCAACACCTCTAACCAAGCCTTAGAACCAAGCAAGAACAAGCATAGTTTCTGGTTTTGAAAAACTTTCAAGAGCACGTGCTTATTCAATGAAAAACTCCTTAATCTATGTTGTAAAACTTGTTTTCTCAAAATCTTTCCTTTAAGTCAGAACCAACTCTCCTTTTATAAGAAACATTTTATAACAGACTTTTAAAAAACGATTAAAGCAATTATAAAAAGAACAGATTGAAAATAAAATGAATAGATTTATTTTCGAAAGCCATGAAAGTTTGTGAAAGGTTGTAGCTTAGTTATATGAGTCTTAATCAAGCTTCTTGGTGCAAACCAAAAGATGTGAAAAACACTTAAGTACCTGGCACCAGACTAAAAAGAATTTATTCATTTAAGGAAGAAAAGATTCATTTTCAAAAAGATAATTGGAGATATTTGAACAAATAAAACACAGCCGTTTTTGAACTGAGTCAAGATACTTTATATATAAAACAAGGTTATTCAAAAACTTTTAATAAGACATCAGTTTAATAAAGAATCTATTCATTTAAGAAAGAGCAAATTCATTTTCTGTGCAGTAAAGAGTATTATGGCAAAACTTGTGAAAACATTTTTAGAAAACATTTGTGCTTGCTCTTATCTCATGGTTAAGGGTTAAGAGATGGGTCATGAAGCAAAAAGCTCACTTTAAAAACCTCTAATATAACCCTAAGACAATCCCTAAAAACAAACTTAAACAACAAAGCAAAATACACATTTGGCTTCATCAAACACATTATCTTGAAGAGAGCAACAACCATCTTCAACAGTCTCCCCCTATTTGATGGAGACAAAACCCCATAGCTTTGTTGCTTTGGAAAAAATCAGCACCTTTACTCCACCAAATACCAAAACAGAAAAGCTGAAAGTAATCATACCATAAACCAAATATTAGGATCAGAATGTAACTCCCTGTACACCCTTATCACAGCAGCTTATCCAATTTCATTAGAGCAATTTTTCTCCCCCTTTGGATTTATCAAACAACATTTAAGCATAGAGAAAGATAAAACCAGATAAAAGCCAACCATAACAGTCCACAAACAAATATTACAAATTGTTCAATAGATTACAGAAATATAAACTAGGTAAAAGATAAGCAAAGAAACACAACACTTCTACTCCTTGTAGTACAGTTCTGCCAAATGAACCTAAACTCCTTCAATTTGATGATCAAGATGCTGGAACCTGGCTTGAGTTGCCTCAAAATAGGTCATTTGCCTTGAAACAATAGTGTTGAACAAGATGCTTTGATGTCTCCCAATCTAAGAGGAAAGCTTGAAGACCTTGTTGCTAGGTGTGTGTGTGTTGTATAGTTGTTTGAAACTTGTTAATTCACTCCTTAAGATGATCCAAGTTCATTTGAATCTTTAACCTTTTGAAAAGATGAGTTTTCTAAAATGTTGTTGAAATTTCAACAGGTTGTTTTACTTAGTAGTTTCAACAGGTTGAAATTTCGAAACAACAGATTGTTTTACCTAAGCAATTTTTGAAAAAGGTTTTGAAAAGCTTGACTTTGCTGTCAAGTCAATTCAACCGATTGTTTCGACAAAACAATCGATTGTTTTCCTGAAAACCTTAACAGAATTTTGTTAAGCGGTTTTAATATGTTTTAAATGATCCTAACTAACTTGCCTCCTTTATTAAATGCTTTTGACCACTTGGTTGGTCTATATAAAGGTGGTTTTACGGTCCTAATCTTGGAGTAAGAGAAAGAGTTTATGAAAACATTTTTTCCAAGATTTGAAAGAGCTTGTGATCATTCTTAAGTGTGTGGAATAGGATTGGGTTGTAATTCTGAACTTTAAGCTTTGTAATACCCAGGTGTATTCTATTCCCTTCTTCCTTGATTGTTGCCTTTATGTAGGTGTGTTGCCAAGGAGTGTTGTGTGTTCTTGAGGTGTTCAAGATCAACATTTTTTGTGTGGTTTGCCAAAGGTAGTGTGTTTCTTGAGGGGTTCAAGGTCACTACTTTCGTGTGTGGTGTTTGTAATCTGGTTTTGATTGCATAGTGGATTACCAGTGGTTTCTGGGGACTAGATGTAGCTTTTGGTGTAAAAGTGAACCAATATAAATTGCTTGTGTGCTTATCTCTTACCCTTAACTCTTTAAATTCTGTTTTTAAGTTGTTTAAAGTTCTAACTGGTATAAACAACTGATTGTTTCGAAGAAACAACCGATTGTTTTTCTGATATCATCTTAAAACAGTTTTGCTTCTTTGTTTCCTTGATTTCTTTCTCTGTAATTCAGCATTGAATTTCATTATACATTCAAAGTTTACGAAAATCCTTTAAAAACAATTCACCCCCTCTTGTTTAAAGGCCATATATTCTAACAATTGGCATCAAGAGCTAAGTTCTTGTAGTTACTCAAGTTTTCGATCCTAAATCTTTTTTCTATGGGTGAAAAACTACCTTTTGGGGAGGGTGCCTCAATTAACAGGCCACCTCTGTTTTGTGGACTGAATTATCAATTATGGAAGGTTAGAATGAAATTCTTTGTTGAATCTATAGATAGAAAAATCTA
>Ga0123342_1010848_pt1 | contig 10242 bp, 8 predicted proteins | sample Turbeawhitnodule_FD_89960 | JGI IMG/M metagenome (GOLD analysis project Ga0123342, IMG submission 89960) | Root nodule microbial communities of legume samples collected from Mexico - Turtle bean Mexico white nodule | ecosystem: Host-associated > Plants > Roots > Nodule | place: Mexico: Nepantla...
TCGAAAGTGATTGGGGTCGCACAGGAATTCTCAGGCGCTTTCGAGTTCGACGCCTCGAAGCCCGAAGGAAGCAGCCTTGATGTCAAAGTCAAGGTCGGTTCGATCTCGACAAACAACGAGCAACGCGACGGCGACATCCAGGGCGCTGATTGGTTCAACGCGACGGAATTTCCGGAAATCACCTTCGCTGGCAAGGAGTTCAAGAAGACCTCGGACACCACGGGCCAAATTATTGGCGACCTGACCATTGCCGGCGTCACCAAGTCCACTGTCCTGGATGTCGTTTTTAACAAGGAAGGCCAGAACCCGTGGGACAAGAGCCACGTTGTCGGCTTCAGCGCGACAACCAAGGTCAAGCGGAGCGATTTCGGCATGAAGGCAGCGCTCGGGATGATCGGTGATGAGGTCGATCTCGTGATCCAGGTGGAAGGCCGCGAGCGTCAAGGCTGATCGAGGCAATCCGGACCGCAAGGTCACTTCCTAAAAGGATACCGTCGCCACAAAGCGACGGTCGCCACAAAGCGACGGTATTTTTCGATATGGGCGAAACCTCAAGATCCTGTTCGGCCTAAGGAGGGCAGTTGAGTGCGCTTTTCCACTTTTTCAGATACTTTTTGGTATGTAAATACGATTAGGTATGCTAACAAGAGACCGTAGCGCCTGCAAGGCAGGGATAAAGCCGTAGGCGCGCATCGGGAGGATTTATAAATGCGCTCGCTTGCAGTCTCGCTCGTTTGCGGTGAGCCCGCGCGGCCAAGCGCGATCGTTTCCGGAGCGACAACGACTGACCAAAATCCCCCTCGTTCTTCTGCGATGTAACACTCGCGATCACAGCCGCGCCGCGGCAAATTTGGCAGCCATCGAAAGGAAACCTTAATGGACGTACGCGCAGCCGTTGCTGTTCAGGCAGGCAAACCGCTTGAGATTATGACCGTTCAGCTCGACGGCCCGAAGGCCGGCGAAGTGCTGGTGGAGGTCAAGGCGACGGGCATTTGCCACACCGACGATTTCACCCTGTCGGGCGCCGACCCGGAAGGCCTGTTCCCCGCCATTCTCGGCCATGAGGGCGCCGGCATCGTCGTCGATGTCGGCCCAGGTGTGACCTCGGTCAGGAAGGGCGACCACGTCATTCCGCTTTACACGCCGGAATGCCGCGAGTGTTATTCCTGCACATCGCGCAAGACCAATCTCTGCACCTCGATCCGCGCCACCCAAGGTCAGGGCGTGATGCCGGACGGCACCAGCCGCTTCTCGATCGGCAAGGACAAGATCCATCACTATATGGGCTGCTCGACCTTTGCCAATTACACGGTGCTGCCGGAGATCGCGCTCGCCAAGATCAACCCCGACGCCCCCTTCGACAAGGTCTGCTATATCGGATGCGGCGTCACCACAGGCATCGGCGCGGTCATCAACACTGCCAAGGTGGAGATCGGCGCCACGGCCATCGTCTTCGGCCTCGGCGGCATCGGCCTGAACGTATTGCAGGGCTTGCGCCTTGCCGGCGCCGACATGATCGTCGGCGTCGACATCAACCCGGATCGCAAGGCCTGGGGCGAGCGCTTCGGCATGACGCATTTCGTCAATCCGAAGGAGGTCGGCGATGACATCGTCCCCTATCCGGTCAACATGACCAAGCGCCATGGCGACCAGATCGGCGGCGCCGATTACACCTTCGACTGCACCGGCAATACCAAGGTCATGCGCCAGGCGCTCGAAGCCTCGCATCGCGGCTGGGGCAAATCCGTCATCATCGGCGTGGCCGGCGCCGGCCAGGAAATCTCGACGCGTCCGTTTCAGCTGGTGACCGGGCGCAACTGGATGGGCACCGCCTTCGGCGGTGCACGCGGCCGCACCGACGTGCCTGACATCGTCGACTGGTACATGCAAGGCAAGATCCAGATCGACCCGATGATCACCCACACCATGCCGCTCGAAGACATCAACAAGGGCTTCGAGCTGATGCACAAGGGTGAAAGCATCCGCGGCGTGGTGGTGTACTGACAAATCGTATTCTGGAAATAGGGGCTCACATGTTTATAGGTTCGCCACGAGAGCGGCTTGAGGGGGAAGCACGCGTCGCAATGACGCCGGACAGCGCCACCCAACTTCAGAAACTCGGATATCAATGTGCCATCGAAACGGGCGCTGGCAAACTCGCCGGCTTCTCCGATGACGCCTATCGCGCAGTTGGCGTTACGATCGTCGACAGCGTTGAAGCACTCTTTGCAAGTGTAGACGTCATCGCCAAGGTGCGCCCGCCGGAGCCAAGCGACACAGCAAGGCTTTCGAGCAGCAAGACGCTGATCTCCTTATTCTATCCGGCGCAGAACAAGGAGCTTCTTGAGCAAGCGAAGGCGACAGGCGCAAACGTGATTGCGATGGACATGGTGCCGCGCATTTCTCGCGCCCAGAAGATGGACGCGCTGTCCTCCATGGCTAACATCGCAGGCTATCGCGCCGTGATCGAGGCCGGCAATAATTTCGGCCGCTTCTTCACCGGCCAGGTGACCGCGGCCGGCAAGATCCCGCCAGCCAAGGTTCTGGTCATTGGCGCAGGCGTCGCCGGTTTGGCCGCCGTCGGCACCAGCGTTTCGCTCGGCGCCATCACCTATGCATTCGACGTTCGACCGGAAGTGGCCGAGCAGATCGAATCGATGGGTGCCGAATTCGTCTTCCTCGACTTCAAGGAACAGCAGCAGGACGGCGCGGCGACGGGTGGCTATGCGTCGCCATCGAGCCCCGAATTTCGCGAAGCGCAGCTAAAGAAGTTCCGCGAGATCGCGCCGGACATCGACATCGTTGTCAGCACCGCGCTGATCCCGGGCCGTGACGCGCCGAAGCTCTGGCTTGCCGACATGGTCGCCGCGATGAAGCCGGGTTCCGTGGTGGTCGACCTTGCGGCGGAACGCGGCGGGAATTGCGACCTGACCGTTCCGGATCAGAAGATCGTTTCTGAGAACGGCGTCACCGTCATCGGCTATACTGATTTCCCGAGCCGCATGGCCGCGCAGGCCTCGACCCTCTATTCGACGAACATTCGCCACATGATGACGGACCTGACGCCGAAGAAGGATGGCGTTCTCGTCCATAACATGGAAGACGATGTTATTCGCGGAGCCACTGTAGCGTTCCAAGGCGAGATCACCTATCCGCCACCGCCGCCGAAGATCCAAGCGATTGCCGCCCAGAAACGACAAGAAAAGCCCAAGGAGCTGACGCCGGCAGAACGGCATGCAGCCGAAGCTTCCGCCTTCAAGTCGGCAACGCAGCAGCAGGACAGCCTGCTCGTCGTCGGCGGTATTCTTATGGCGCTTATCGGCGCCTATGCACCGTCGGCCTTCATGGGCCACTTCATCGTCTTCGCGCTTGCCTGCTTCGTCGGCTTCCAGGTCATCTGGGGTGTCAGTCATTCGCTGCATACGCCGCTGATGGCCGTGACCAACGCGATTTCCGGGATCATCATCATCGGTGCGTTGCTGCAGATCACAGCAGGCGGCTGGCTGGTGACCGCCCTTGCCGCCGTTTCGGTGGCGATCGCCACCATCAACATCGTCGGCGGCTTCATGGTCACCCGGCGCATGTTGAATATGTTCCAGAAATCGTGACGCCAGCCCCGGGGATAAGAACCATGTCTATCGGTATCCAGACCGCGGCCTACATCGCCGCATCCGTTCTCTTCATCCTTTCGCTCGGCGGCCTTTCCGGTCAGGAAAGCGCCAAGCGCGCCGTATGGTACGGCATATCAGGCATGGCAATAGCCGTGCTCGCGACCATCCTCGGGCCGGGAGTCGGGCTTTCCGTCATCCTGATCATCATGCTCGTCGTTGGTGCTGTCGTCGGCACGCTGCTGGCGCAGCGCGTAGAAATGACGGGCATGCCGCAGCTCGTGGCGGCGCTACACTCCTTCGTGGGTCTTGCTGCCGTACTGATCGGCCTCAACTCCGACATGACGGCACATGAGTTCGCGACCAATGCGGAAAAGATCATCCATGAAGTGGAAATCTTCCTTGGCGTGTTCATCGGTGCGGTAACCTTCACCGGCTCGATCATCGCCTATGGCAAGCTTTCCGGCCACATCGGCGGCAAGGCACTTATCCTGTCCGGCCGGCACATATTCAATATCCTGATGGTGCTCGGGTCGTTTGTGCTGATGATTATGTACATGAAGGGCGCGGGTTCATGGACGCTCTACCTGACGACGCTGATGGCCTTTGTCATCGGCGCTCATCTCGTCATGGCCATCGGCGGCGCCGATATGCCGGTCGTGGTTTCGATGCTCAACTCCTATTCCGGCTGGGCGGCCGCGGCGACGGGCTTCCTGCTCGGCAACGACCTTTTGATCGTAACCGGAGCGCTCGTCGGCTCGTCGGGCGCGATCTTGTCCTACATCATGTGCAAGGCGATGAACCGCCAGTTCCTGTCGGTCATTCTCGGCGGCTTCGGCAATGCCTCAGGCCCGGCGATGGTCGTTGAAGGCGAACAGGTTGCCATCGATGCCGAAGGTGTTGCCGCGGCGCTCAACGATGCCGACTCGGTCATCATCGTTCCGGGTTACGGCATGGCGGTTGCGCAGGCCCAAAGCGCGGTTTCGGAACTCACCCGCAAGCTGCGCGCCGCCGGCAAGAACGTGCGCTTTGCGATCCATCCGGTTGCGGGCCGCCTGCCTGGTCACATGAACGTCCTGCTCGCAGAGGCCAAGGTTCCCTACGACATCGTGTTGGAGATGGACGAGATCAACGACGACTTCCACGAGACCGATGTCGTCATCGTTATCGGCTCGAACGACATCGTCAATCCAGCCGCGCAGGAAGATCCTAACTCGCCGATCGCAGGCATGCCTGTGCTCGAGGTCTGGAAAGCCAAGCAGGTTTTCGTCTCCAAGCGCGGCCAGGGTACCGGCTATTCCGGGATCGAGAACCCGCTGTTCTACAAGGAAAACACCCGTATGTACTACGGCGACGCCAAACAATCGGTCAACGGCCTGCTTCCAAAGCTGGCCTGAGAGCCTGATAGTGAGCGGCGTCCCGAACTGAAGAAACGTTCTCAGAGCAACGTGTCCCTCGGCAGCCATAAGACCTTCACCGGCAGGCTACCGTTGCGCGCGCTGGATCGTTCGTTCGGAGGTCGCCCGACCACATCAACGCGTGACAGGTTGTGGAGACCGGCCCGTCCACATGCGGCTAAGGCCGCTCCAACGGCTTGCGCCAGGTCGCGAGATCGCCTGCAAGTATATGAGCGGAAATGACAACGCCCATGGCTACGAGTGCCACGGACGCGGAAAGGCCTTGATTGATGCTATCTTCAGCTCGAATTTCAGCCGTGAAATATCTGACTGGCCGGAAGGCGCTAACCGTGATTTGGATCGTCGCTCAGCGTATGACCTAGAGATCCGCCCGTGATGCGAGCGGATCTATTGTCATTCTTCGGGAGCGATACGAACGACGATTCCACTGAGAGTCTCGTCAAAGGGGATCTGACAGGAAAGCCGCGAGTTCTCTTGACGGTAGTCGGAGCCCTCCAGCAACTCACTCTCGTCGACCGAAGGCGTTGCCAGGCTTGCGATTTTGGGTAACTCCTCGACGTATAGGTGGCAGGTGGCACAGGAAAGGCACCCGCCACACATTGCAAGCAGTTCATCAAAGCCCGCGCTTCGGATATTCTCCATCAGCGAAGCACCCACTCTTCCCTCGAAACTATGCAGCTCTCCGTCCCGCGTACGCACTGATATCATAGACATTTTTTCCTCCGCTTTCATTTCGGGCCTCGAATGCCTCACAGCACTTCGGGGCTAAGTTCCTTGAGTTGTTTCGATGTGTCGGCCAGGGCGTTGCGGTCGATCCTAGCTGAGCTATCGACAAGCTTTCGTCCTTGCACGTAGTCGCGAGACGCGTTGACACAATCGAGGGCCAGAACGGCTCCATCTTTGAGATAGACGACGCTGAAGCTCCGGCTGGCCGGACTACCCCGTGTCACCACGCTGTCAAAGCCGTAGTTGAGACCAACTGTCTGCATCCTCAAATCGTATTGATTGGACCAGAACCAGGGCGTCGCGTCATAAGGCTTGAGTTCGCCGCAGATCGCCTTGGCGGCGGTCATAGCCTGATCCGTCGCGTTCTGCACAGATTCAATGCGAATGCCACGACCATGTCGTAGCCGAGCGCAGTCTCCGATGCAGTAAATGTCCGGCAGGGATGTCTCGCAAAACTCGTTGACATCCACACCGTTTGAGCCTTCTGCACCGGCTTCGATCAGCGGGCCGGCCGAAGGGATAATGCCGATTCCGACCACGACGATATCGGCCGCGATCGTCTCGCCGGTCGCAAGCACCACGTTCTTAAGGCGGCCATTGGAACCTTCCAGAGAGCCGACACTACAGTTGAGGCGGATGTCGACCCCATGTGAGCGATGCTCGGCTTCGTTGAACCTCGATACCGGCTCCCCGGCCACGCGCGCAAGCACGCGGTCGAGCGCCTCGACCAAAGTCACCTCTTTGCCGATCTCTCGGAACACCGCTGCCGCTTCGAGACCGACATAGCCGCCGCCGACGATCACGATCCTTTCGGCGCCGGGGAGGACTTCGACGAGCGCGTCGCAATCCGCCTTGCTGCGGATATAGCAGATTCCGGCCAGATCGCTGCCGGGGCAGGAAAGCTTCCTCGGTTCGCCACCGGCCGCCCAGACGAGTTTGCCATAGGAGAAGCGTTCGCCCAGGTCCGTGACGATGACATGGGCTGCCGCATCGACGGTGGTCACACGCCTCCCCAGCATCAGTTCCACCTGCCGAGAGGTCCAGAAATCCTCCGGCCTCAGATGCATCCTTTCGAAGGATTTCTTGCCTGCGAGATATTCCTTCGAAAGCGAAGGGCGGTCGTAGGGAACTTCCGGCTCAGCGCCGATCAGCGCAACGCGTCCCGTGAACCCGGACTGCCTGAGCGCTGCCGCGGTCTGCGAGCCGCCATGTCCACCACCGACGATGATGCAGTCGAAAAAGCGATTGTTGTCCTCCCGCGTCATTGTCACTGCTCTCTCTCGGCACCGATGAGGACGAAGCACATGGTCGCGGGCTTGTCGCCCTTGTTGCGCCAGGCATGGCGCGTGCCACATTGGACGACGACATCGGCTTGCTTCAGGAGCGTTTCGGCGCCGTCAACGAGCTCGAGCCAGACCTCGCCGTCGAGGACAATGTCGTAATCCACTGTGTCCGTGGTGTGCATTCCGGGGGCGTCGGGCTCGAACGCCTGGATCAGGCCGGGGATATGCACCGCCTGCTCCTCGAACGCGGCCGCCGGATCGACAGTCGCGAATACCGAGTCCGGTGGGAAGACGACGATCATCAGCTTCGTCTGGCCCGGTTCGGGGGTGATCATGATTTGCGGCGGCGCCTGTTCCGCATGATTCTGCGGAAGGAGGGGTTTCGCCGCAGTGGCATAGAGGACCGATGTCAAATGTCCTGGCACTGCGCCGTAGAAGTGGGCGTTCGGCGGCGAGCCGTCGCTGAGAAAGACCGATTTGCCATTCCTGATGCCGGTAACCACGCGCCGGGGCACACGGATTTCAGTCGCCTTACTCATAGATCAGGCCTTTCGCTTTCAACTGTGGACGCATGTTGTTGATGTCGAGGCTAAGCTTTCCGGATTCGTAGAGGCCGCGCTTCTCATCCTCCATCTTTTGGCGATTGCGGGCCTTCTCGAGGACCGACGCCGCCTCGTCACGTTTGACGACGCAAACGCCATCGTCGTCGGCGACGATGACATCGCCCGGCTCAATGTAGGCTCCGGCGCAGACCACGGGGACCTGAACGTTTGCAAGCGTTTCCTTGACTGTTCCCTGGGCCGATATTGCCTTCGACCAGACGGGAAAGTTCATGGACCGAAGGTCGAAGACATCGCGTACGCCGGCATCGATCACCAGCCCCAGAATTCCGCGAGCCTTGCACGATGTCGCGAGAAGATCGCCGAAATATCCGTCCGTGCATGGCGAAGTTGGCGCGACGACCAGGATGTCGCCGGGCTGCGCGACCTCAAGGGCGACATGGATCATCCAGTTGTCACCCGGTGGCACCTCGCAGGTGAGCGCGGTACCGCCGATGCGCGCGCCCTCGATCACGGGGCGGAGATGCGGGGCCAGCAATCCCTTGCGACCCTGCGCTTCATGGACTGTGGCGACACCCAGCTTGCCTAGGGCTTCGCACATCTCGCGATCCGTCCGCAGTGTCTTGGTCATTACCTTCATTGGGAACCTCCCGAGATGCAATCAAACGTATTTCAACCAGCCGACCGCGCCCTGGAGGAAGCTGCGCTCAAACACGCCTGCGGCGTTGGATCTGGCTGCTTCGTCAAGCAGGTTGGCGCGGATCATCAAGTCGACCGTGGTATTCATCGCACCTTGCGGAATAGAGAGATCGCCGGGCCACATGCCCATGTCGCGCATGTAGCGAAGGCCGCGCGAGGCGAGTTCGGTGTCGTGTTTCGTGGTAATTCGCTGGAAAATCGGAAGCGTGATATCGTCGCGGCTCGGGTCATTTGTTATCGAATAGGCCTCGAACAGCGCCTTGAGGAAACGGCCGACCACATCGCGGTTGCCGTCTAACCAGCTTTTGCGGCCGATGACAGCGGCGAAGACGATCTCCGGGATGACATCATTGATCTCGCCGATCAGGTTGTAGCCTTCGCGTTCTGCGAGGAAATTCCATGGCGCAGGCTGCGGGGCGCAGTCAATTTCCCCCGCCTGCAGGGCTTCCCAGCGCTTGGTGTGGATGCCGGCGAGTTCGAATTCGTAGTCGCCGGGATACCGCAGGCCTTCCTTGGACAGCAGCATTTGGGTGTAGATCGCTGTGCCCTCTGTCAGCGACGAGGTGCCGACCTTTTTGCCCTTGAGGTCCTTGATCGTCTTGATCGAAGGTTGAGCGACGAGCGACATCGGCAGGCGATTGGAATTCGAGGCGATGACCCTGAGTTCGCCGCCTTTGACGAAGTTCGAGACGGCACCTTCAGGTGGGGTTATCGCAAGATCGGCCTCGCCTTCGACAACGGCGGTAGTCGCCTTGTCGACGGTGCCCATCTTCTTGTATTCGATCACCAGCCCGTGCTTGGCGAAAATTCCATGCTCTTCGGCCACGAAGACCGGGAGCCAGTTGAACCCTTGCGCCCCGCCGGCGAGGCTAAGACGTTGGCTGGAAGCCATATGTTTTCTCCCTGACAATTTCGAGGCTTCAAAGGCCGCGCTTGCGCAACCGCTCATCCAGAAGCGGGTAGACCCGACGTGCGTTTCCTTCAAAGACTGCGTGTCTTTGTTCGTCATCAAGCGTGAGCTGGTCGATGTATCTCTTGGTGTCGTCGAACGGATGCCCTGTCTCCGGGTCGATCGCTTTCACAGCACCGAGCAGCTCGGAGCCGAACAGGATGTTCTTGATGTCGACGACGCGGAAGAGCGTATCGATGCCCGCCTGGTGATAGACGCAGGTGTCGAAGAACACATTGTTCATGAGGTGCGTGTCGAGGCCCGGCTTTTCGAGCATGATCGACAAGCCGCGATAACGGCCCCAGTGATACGGCGCAGCCCCGCCTCCGTGCGGTATGAGGAGCTTGAGTTCCGGATGGCGCTCGAACAGGTCTCCCTGAATCAACTGCATGAATACCGCCGTATCCGCGTGGATGTAGTGCGCACCCGTCATGTGAAGGCACCGCTCGCAGGAACTCGAAACGTGGATCATTGCGGGGACCCTGAGGGCGACCATGGCCTCCCACATAGGGTCCCACCATGGATCGTAGATCGGCGGGGCACTCCAACGCCCGCCTGATGGGTCGGGGTTGAGATTGCAGCCCACAAAGCCGTTTTCGACGCAGCGCTCCAACTCCTCGATGACATCAGATAGGTCGCCATCGACTGTTTGAGGAAGCTGGCAGACGGCTGCGAAATTATCCGGGAACATGTCGACGATCCGGCCAACATTGTCGTTCGATAGGCGCGACCACTCCTTGGCGACTGACAGTCCCGGCACGTGGTGTCCCATACCGGAGGCACGGGGGCTGAGCAGCGTCACATGCGAACCGCGCTCGCGCTGAATTTTGAGCTGGTTCGCTTCAATGATGTCGTGCAACTGCTTGTCGGGAATTCCCGGATAGACCGGGAGATCGGAAGACTTTCCTTCCGCATAGGCGACTTGCGCCGCGCGGAAGGCGTGGTGCTCCGGCGGTTCGGTCGTGAAGTGGCCGTGGCAGTCGATGATCAGCGGCATCA
>Ga0123342_1010850_pt1 | contig 10241 bp, 3 predicted proteins | sample Turbeawhitnodule_FD_89960 | JGI IMG/M metagenome (GOLD analysis project Ga0123342, IMG submission 89960) | Root nodule microbial communities of legume samples collected from Mexico - Turtle bean Mexico white nodule | ecosystem: Host-associated > Plants > Roots > Nodule | place: Mexico: Nepantla...
ATAACCGCACTTGTAAATGGTATTTATAAATGCGGCTATATAGCCGCATTTATATTTCTTGATTTACAAGTGCGTGTTGATCAAATGCGGTTATAAAACCGCATTTATAAATTCAAAACAACCACATTTGTTTTATGTTTCTGCACTAGTGAGTGCACAAGAACTATAAAGAAATTTGTTGTTGGCATGAGTAAGTGGTAAATTATATTAAAATGTATAGGTTTATCAGATAATTGAAGTGAACAACCTGTTTAGGTTGTTGGTAATCAAATTTATTACGTAATAATCAAATTTATTACGTAATTTAGTAACTATAATGGTGGGTGTGTTACTCCTTTACATCATTCGAGGCTACCTTAATATTAATTATGTCAGACTTAAATATGATGACTTTTCTACGACAAGTGCACCACGTTGTCATAACTAATAATTTGTCTTGAGGACGGATATCGAACCCACAAGGAACATTTGAATAATCAAGTAAAAATTTCACTAAATATAAAACAGAATAATAAAAGTTTGTTGAGATTTGTTATGATGACAATGATTAATAAGAAAACAAATCAAAGAGTTTGTTGTTTCAATTGGAAAAATAGGGATTGAGGTTGATCTTTCTCACTCTTTTGTATTTTGATTAGCATGATAATATTGTGTCCTTTGATTGATGTTGATGCTCGTATAAAAATCATTTATATCGATTCTTCGTATATAAAATTATTAAGATGCTTTCTAAATATCGATTTTTCGCATATTTATATAAACAACTTATTATTAAGATCAGACGTTGATAGCAATTAACATTTTAAATTTATTCCTAATATTCAAATATGTTAAGTATTATCATTTAGGTCAGAACATTAGAAGTACTTTCTAGTCAAATTTAAGATTCTAGATCACGGTAAACCAAGCATTACAAACAAAAAATTAATATTCGTCATCAATCAAGAAAAAAATATTATGTTTAGACATCACCTCAATACATAAAAGTTTGAACAGATTACTACCAATCTCAAATGGTAGAATTAGCCACACATGATGACTGTTACAAGAAGGGAGAGCATGAAAAGAAATTTTGAATGTTTCTCCTTGATGACTGCCTCCTCTAGGGTTTCTAACACCTCCTATTCTCTCAATTGGATTACAATTCACTCAATGGTGTTTTCCTTATCAATCTCACACCCTAGGGTTATGCCTCAAGCCTCCTATTTAACCTAGTTTGCTTAGGCTTAAGTGACTTCTTGCTTGGGCGTTAAGGGCTCGCTTGGGCGAGTTTCACGTAAAACGGCCCAACGTTACTGAAGCAATCTCGCTCAAGCGAGCTCAAGAGAGATGAGCTCGCTTGAGCGAGATCCACTGGTGACATCTTGGCTTTTTAAAGTTTGGGCGGCATTGGTGATGTTGGTGCATTCCAGCTTTCCCTTTTTAGCTTTGTATGTTCTCCTTTTGCCCAGTTATCTTCATTTTTCCTAGAATCATGAAATTAACACAAATTTGGGAATAAATCATTCTTATTTAAATTAAAATCACAAAATATGTAAAAAGGTATAATTTCATAAATTAGGGGTTATTTTATACTTATTTTAGTAATTAATACTCATAAGTGTCTATATTTTAATATGAAATATTACTGAAATTTGACACTTATCAAAATACCACAATGATTCAAGTGTATGGTAACAACAAAGCTTGTTATTTGAGTGCAAACCTAAATTAAAATAACCTACATGTGGGAAAACAAACTCTGCAACAATATCTTCATCACTTAGTGATTCACTAGAGGAGCAAATGCATGTAATGCGGTTCCAAGCCCAACATTGCAAAAGTAACATGCAACCTCCAATATTGTCTTGATTGAAATCTATTCTATGGTGAAAAGCACGATACATACATGCCAAAACAATTGAGTCGCAACTGTAATTTGACATTTATTTAGGCCAGTCAATAATAAAAAATTCATCAAAAGGACGTCATTGGTTGATCTATCGAGCATTAATAAACTTTCAATTATTGATGTTATGTGTAAGCTTGTGCATGTTGTGCTATCAAATTGTCTGGTCAAGACAATTTGATTGGATTTCCCTTAACCACTAGTGCGGGTGACACTGAACCTAACAGTTGTTCGCATAATGAAACCAAGTCACCATTACTTACACGAGTGACAAGTTCTCTATTAATTGGAAGACCGAGTTGTATTGTCACATCTTCTAGTGTAACTATCGCCTCTCATAGTGAGAAATAAAATATGTGAATTTCTCTTGTCTACCGCTCCACTAAAGCTTACACAAGTGATGATTGATCTCGATATGTGTAAAAATTAATAATTGCTGAAATCCAACATGATTAGTATAATTTTTCACCTGTTTGTGAAATTTATAGAGATATATGAGAACCTAAATAACATGTCGTCTAGTTAGAAAAGTCTTTTATTTGCCCATCTTTATTACCTTAGTGACACGTTTATGTTGAAGATGTAATAAAGACATATCAACAGTAAATCATTGATTATATGTCATTAATTTTCAAGCCTATACATAAAGACAATGTTGCATAGACAAAGATAATGGTTGCATATAGAAAAATGTGTTGCATTTAGTAAACATGTGTGTCTTGCATATAGTAAACATGGGTTGCATGTAGTAAAGAGGGGTTGCATATACTAACCAGGTGTTGCATATAGTAAACACAGGTTGCATATAATTAATAAGAATTGTATATACTAAACAGGGGTTACATATAGTAAAAATAGTTTATATACTAAATAGAAGTTGCATATAGTACACACGAGTTGCATATAGTACACACGGATTGCATATAGTAAATACAACTTGCTAATTAAGGAGCGAGGTTGCATATAGTAAACTTGGATTACATAAAATAGAATTTCGTTGAAGAATTTCTTTCAATATTTTCTCTTTTCAACAATGTTTTATATTTTTAAAACATAATTTTTGTCTAAAAAATTTGACAACTATGAACCTATTACTTTTAGTTAATGAATTCAATTTCATCAACTTTAATCACAATTGAATCTAACTACGAAAATTAACCATTCTACTTGTGTCAACTTAATTGAGCACCAATAAAATATGCACTACAAATTTCAAGCACTTTATAATTCAACCACAATGTACCAAAGTATTACACATACTTTATCAAAATACACACATTTATAAAAAAAAACAGTTATTTAAAAAAAATAGATAAAATTTAAAAATTTATGCTTTTAAATAATCAAATTGCTTTTATTTACTTATAAAATTTTAATTTATTTTAAAATATTATATTTATACAACATATTTTATCATAAATTATTTCAAATTTTATATAAATGTAAATTAAGCTTTAAAAATTTCCATCCAAAATACATTGTTAAATTTCTTAACATACTACATTGTAGATTATTTGGTAATGTATGTTAATATATTAATCACTAATATTTATCTTTAAAAACAATTATAATGTTTCACTCATACCACTAACCTTTATTGTAAGATGGATTTGAGATTAGTCAAAGTACAATTTACTTAACTGTTAATGTTTTAGTAAAAAAAATTATTCTCTAATTATCAATTATCACTTTTAATGGGATGATAAGAACGGCTTCTCTATCTCCAATCTTGTATAAAACTCTACTACTTCAATATTTGAAATTTTTTGTCCAGTGTTAAGTATTGTATTTTTTTACCAGTGTTATAATTTTTCTTACGTACAACGAAAATATCATTTAGATTCTGATGCATAAAAGTACATTTTTATCTAACAAGTATTACTTTATAATTAGTCGCTTAATATATTAAAATTAAAAACTATACCAGGCAACATGATCCTTACTATCTTTTGAAAAAAAATATAATGTTGTTGAATAAAAGTTGGAGAGGGAAAAATCATTGAAGGTAAATGATGAATTTAAATTTTCACCCAATGGGTGGGTTCAACATGATGATGAAAGACAATGTTCAAACATACACAACAGTAAGCCAAATAAAATGCACCTAAAGATTGATTTAATAGTATTTAAATATAATAAACAAGATAAAGAATGTACTACATTATGAAAATTAAAATTATTCTATATCTATAGGATTAATGGCCCACATTGCAATAAATAATGTTATGACGGTATAAAGATTAATATAATTATATATATATATATATATATATATGTGTGTGTGTGTGTATGAACACTAAAAATTTGACACTTCTTTAAGAAAATAAAGTAAGAACTTAAACTTGCATACGAATAGTAGTCTCTTTAGTGTCGAATATAAAATATCAATAATTCATACTAATTAAGAGTTATTTAGTAGTCTGTAGTAATTTTAAATATATTATTTTTCCTAAACATCACTTGATTATAGAAAAAAAGTAACCAACAAAAATAGAACTATAATTAAATTAAGGTTAGGTAGTTGACATATGTCTTGACATTACAAAAGACAATGGATTAATTTATTTCAAATTAAAAAAAGTTTTTTTGAAATAAGTGATGTATAAATCAGTTACCTATTTTAGAAATAGTTATGATTTGGTTCTTAGAAAAATAGAAAATTACTTATTTTAAAATAAACTAATATATATAGATCAAGTCTTTATTTAGTTTTAATCTAAAGACTAACATAAAATACTATAACTACTCATGTGTCCCGGATTGTTCACTATGTATCATACATTTCCTACCAAAACCAATTTTTTGATTAATCATTGAGAACAAATAAATTCAAAACAAATCACTTGAAAATGCATCTTCCAAATGTTAAACTATTTTTTTTTCATTCAACTAAACCTTTTGTTGGGTTATATGGGCTTGGGCCAGCTTGACGATTAAGGAAGGATGTCGATCTAATTAACGCGGGTGTAGTTCAACTTAGTGATCGAATACAACTTTAAGCTAACGACCTTATTTGCCTGCACATAAGATTGTGGGGCATGTTGGGTTATGGGTCCTGAACCAACATTTGGTCATTTAGGTAGGAGACCGATGTAAATTAATAATGTAAATAAAATAGCAAAGGACGGAGATTTGGATTAATTAGCCAGATAATAAAGAGAGAATCATAACGGTAGACACAGGGTTAAGACTGACTCCATATATACTATGTAAAACCTCACATATAGACAAATCAAAAAAGTGACTTGTTCTTGACTATCTTAAAATCAAAAAAGTGACTTGTTCTTGACTATCTTAAAGGTTCAAAGGTTCTGGATTTAGATCACCTATTGGTATGTTTAGAACACCTCTGGTAAATTAAAATAATTGCACTATTGTGATTGTCTTCTGAAAAACAAGAACATGACGAAAATAGGGACACAGTGAAAAATGATGGAAGTGTGATCATGAAGATGGCTGGATCCAAATTTGAATGATTGAATAATAAAAAACCTTAGAAAACTATGGGGCAATTGATTTCTGCACAATCAACTTTTAAAATTCTAAAACTGTTTATCATTATGGAATTGAAAACCTAGAATTAAAAGAAATATTATGGAATTGAAAATCTGAAATAAATTTTTGTTTGAAAATTTTAGAATAGAATTGAAATACCAGAATTCTATCCTGGAAATCAATAATACAAAAAATATATATTCTAAAAAAATTAAAAAAACAAAATCCAGAAATATATTTGAAAAAAAAAAGAGATTTTAGTTGTTTCGTGAAAGTGATTGGGTGCAGGGGCACATTTATTGGGTAGACTATGACTTTTGGGTAGGATGTGTTAGTAACACTGTAAATAATTCAGGACATGTGAGTAATTTTAGTATGTTATTGGATTAAAACTAAATAAAGGTAGGGTTGAGATTTGATGTAACTTATTTCAGGGTTACATTAATATAATCTATTTTTTTTCTTGAATAAATGAGTTTATTTGAAAATAGTTTTGATATGATAGGAGAAGTATTACCAAGGAAAATTAATGTGTGGATCACCACCCGAGGCACATTCAATATTTGGCGTAGTGATATTAAGGCAACCTGCACATATACGACAAATACTCGTATATGGCTTTTTTTTTAAATTTTATTTTTATTTTCATTATATTTTTGTTATATGACTTCTATTTTACTCGCATGTTACATTTCACTAATAATTTTTTCTCTTACGTTATTTATCAAGATCCCAAGTTGGTTAGCAAAAAAACATTAATTATATAATATATGTAAATACATTTTGGAAGTTTTTTTTACACAATTATTTTAAATGATTAAAAACCTATTTTGTTCTAGAAATTAATTTTGGAACTTACTCAAAAACGCTAATTTTTTAGTAAAATAAATTCTGAAATGTTATTCTAAATGCACACTATGAGAATTTGGTTTTGAAATATTAATTGTAACCCAAAATTAGAAGATTACAACTTTTTTCCAAAACTACTTTTTGAAAAGAGTATTTTTGTAAAAAAAAAAAGTAAAAAGGGAGGGTGCAAAGAAGAGAAAAGGCGTAGGCAAAATTTCCCCTATTTGACTATTGACAATTACTTACTCTCTTTTGTTAATGATGCACCTTCTTTTGTGTTTCTTGTAATTTTTCTCCGAAAATGTTTTTTTTTTCCTCTAATACTAACTTTGTTGAATTTGTTTGGGTTAAAATATTACTTTGATTCTAAATTCTTTTAGTAATTTTAACTTTAGTCGTTTACGACTTTTAAAAATTAGTTAAATTCATCTTTCTGCTAGTCTGTTTGTAGATTTATTATTTTTTAAATTGTACTCTTAATTTGATTAATACAGAGAAAAAAATAATTATCATTAAAGAATAAAATATAATAAACATATATATATATATATATATATATTATAGTCAAACAAAACTGAAATTATAAGTTTAATATATGACATAACTCTTAGATCTTATAAAATAATAAACTTATAAGATTTTGTTATTGAGTTACATTTGATACAACAATAAATTTAAGTTTTTCAATCAAATTATTTTTTATCTTCACTTATTAATAATTAAGTAAAAATTATTAGAGTGTGAATCTTCAATAACAAATCATTCTCAAAATCGTAAATTTTAAATATAAATATTATAAAATCTTCACATTTAAATATACTAACATAATATAAATTTTAAGATTTTTGACTTTAAATAAAACCTTAAATTATAAAAAAAAATTAAATCTTAAAAATATTTTTCTATTAAGAAATAAAGAAATAGTTATTAAAATATAAATTGTAAAAATTCTTACATTAAAATAAAAAGATTTAAAAAATATAGAATTGACTAAAAATAAATCAGGATTTGATAGGGTTGCATGAGTAATTGATGATAGTCACAAGTGGCGCTGAAGTGTGTACAGAGGACAAAAGGTCCCAAATCTGAAGGTTCACAATCAGAGGCACTCACAAAAATATGGATACGACCATTTCAGGTTTATTAAAAAACTTCACAGTAATCTTCTTCCTTTCTTTAATGATAAATGTTCTATGGAAGAGAAACAATCCGTCGCTTTTGATTTATTTTATATTTTATGGGTCTTATTTATATATTTTTTAAATTTGTAAATGTTCGATACACTTTACTCTTTTATCTATTTACACATTTTTTTTATTTTTTTTATTTTAAGATTTGAGATAACATATCTTCTTCTCTTATATTATCGTCCTTTTTATTGAAAATAGTGTAAGATTAATTTACTATCCAACCAATAACGAGTGTGCCAAAATATTCTAGTTAACAAGTATGAAGACTCTAAATTAAAGCAATTACTTCATCATTTTCCTCTTGGCAGAGTTGCTTTAAATTTAATGTGTGGTTATTTCTATTTGTCCATGAGATATTGTTTTTAGTTTCTATTGTTACATTGTTACTCACTACCCATCTTTAACATTGTGATTTGTATTAAAGATGTTTTTAAATGTTTCTGAAATAGATTTATCTTTTTCTTATATTTATGAGTCAATCTAATAGGAATATTATTCCTACTATACTAAAATCTTTCTATATGATTTAGGGTTTAGTCTAAGACAATCACCGGATAACTACAGTATCTTTTTTAGTTTGATTGTAATAAAAAAGTTCAATATTTATTAAGAAAAATATATTACTATTTATTTATTGATGCTAGTATCTTATTATTTTAATTACTGCCAAACTAGTCTTTAATATAAAATTTGTTTAATGTTTATAATAATTCTTCTTATATCATACTTTTACATTTCACTATCCAATTAGGGATGCCAATGCGGACTGGATTATGCGGAGTGGGCCGCAGCCTACTAGCAAAAAAGGCGGGGTGACACATAGTCCGCTAGCAAAAAGTGTGGGACGAGTTCATTAATTCAACCCATCGACTTGTTTAAGCTCGTCCTGCATAATTTGTAGTCCGCACGGGTCAACCGCAGAGTGGGGCGGGCTGATCTGCTGACCTGAACAAGAAAAAAGACAAAGTTGTGTATTTATCAAACACCTATGTACAATGACCAATTATTTATACAATGATCATATTGGTTGAACCAATTAATGTTAATTTAAACAAAAACATCCTTGTGTTATGATTGCTTATCAAAACAGAATCTGATTGGAATAGGTCCTTATGACAGAGAAGATTTTGGTAGTACACATTGAATGATTGACAATAAACTAATTGTGAAGTACTTATGTCAAACTATAGAAAGAAAAAAACTTTGTACCATGACCATTTATTTTGTATGATGATCATATTGGTTAAACCATTAATTTTAATTATATTTATATTTATTTTGTATTTTCCAATAGGATCTTAATTTGGATTGTAATGAATGAGGAATGTATTAACATGCATCCAATGTTATTGAAATGAGAGAATAATGATGTAGCAAATATAAGTTCAATTTTTTTCCAATTATAATCAATTTATATTAATTTTTTTTATAATTATTCAATTTTTCAATAACAATGCAAAAAGTAGAAAACATTTTGATTGAATTCTTTTATATTCAATTTGTTAGTAGCAAACATTTTTACTAAATTTAAAAAAAAAACTTTACGCGGCTGTCCTGCAGACTCGGGGGGCTGACTCTTATGTGTGACGAGGCTAAGAAATCAGCCCACGCTCACTACACGGGACGGTCCAACCCGACCCGCATAATGCGGGCCTACGCGGGGCGAGTGAGGCAGGTCAGTTTGCATTGTCATCCCTAATGAAAAATATATGTTTAAAATGTGTGTAACTATAATCTTTCACAATATGAAATCATCTATAACAATCCATGGTCATGGTTGTGGTTTCTTGATATTTGATGTTGTAGAAAATTGTAGACAAATGTGTTATGTTTTTGTTCTAGCTAACTCGAGGTTGGTTGAAATCTGGATGAGCTCCTAGTGGCTCTCTTCAAACTTTAGTGATATAACCTTTAGGAAACGAGGGGGCTCCCTGTGTTGTGTAACCTAGTCCTAGAACCTCTCCAAGTGGTATAGGATAAGTGCACCTGTAACAGTGTGTAAAAGATAGATCTCCTTGTTGATGTTCCCTCTGATATATATTTCCTACGTAACGTAGTCTGGTTATGCTTTTATTGAGCCATTAAGGGTGATTAAGTCTAATGAACATAAGATACTTAACGTATGAACGTCCTCTGCCTTTAAAGATTGATCGGATCATGATTCATATACCATATGTCGGGTTCAGGCCCATCACTCTACATGCCCCTAGCCTCTAGCATAGGCTACTAAGACTGTCATCATCATGTCCAGTCAAAGTTCGGGTAATGATCAACCATCCATTAAATCGAGTCCAAGTCTATCCGTCTTTAGTCATGATTTTGTCTTGATTGAGTGATTAAGGCTAATTGATTGAGATCTTTTGACTTGTATAATGATAGATGCATAGGTTGGGAAACAACCCATAAATGATCAACCATCGGACCAAGCCCATGACCTAACATGTCCCCAGCCTCAGGCGTATGCCAATGAAACTATAATAAATTTGAACGTCGAAAGATAAGCCATTTATTATATTCTATCGAGTCAGACCGATGATCTTACAATTTTCAATACGTGTAGCTATAACTCTGTTGGAGATCACACATCGATTAGAGATTACAGCCTTTCATTGTATATAAGTGGGTGCAAACCTCAACCTCATGAGTCGGTTTTATGGGGTTGAGTTAGGCTTAAAGTCAAATCACTAACAAATTTGTCCTAATAAATATAAAATGGAATCTGCACTTAATTACAGCATAATTCTCCTGATTATGCAACACTCCCCCTCAAGTTGGTGAATGTATATCTATCATTCCCAACTTGCAAGTAAGATCTTCGA
>Ga0123342_1010851_pt1 | contig 10241 bp, 8 predicted proteins | sample Turbeawhitnodule_FD_89960 | JGI IMG/M metagenome (GOLD analysis project Ga0123342, IMG submission 89960) | Root nodule microbial communities of legume samples collected from Mexico - Turtle bean Mexico white nodule | ecosystem: Host-associated > Plants > Roots > Nodule | place: Mexico: Nepantla...
GATTGCTTTGAGATTGCTTTGATCAAGAGAGTGTGATATAGGATTTTCATCTTGTATTGATTTCAGATCTTTTCTGTAACAAGTGTAATCCTTTTGTACTTTGAAGAAACTCTGTGTGTGAAGTTGAGAAGTGTTGTGTGTTCTTGAGGTATTGAAGATCAGCATTCTTAGTGATGTTTGTGCTGAGCCAAAGGAAGTGTGTGTCTTGAGGGGATCAAGGTCACTTCTTTGGTGGTGTTGTAAGTAATCTAGGGCTGATTGCTTAGTGGATTCCCTAGTGGTTTCTGGGAAGACTGGATGTAGCTCTTGGTTAAGAGTGAACCAGTATAAACCTCTGTGTGCATTCTCTCTATCCCTTGAACTCTTTAAATTCAGTTTATATCTGTGAACTGGTATAAACAACTGATTGTTTCTGCGAAACAACCGATTGTTTTTTTGGTGCTGTGCTAAATTGCTTTGTGTTTTTGGCAAATTGATTTCTTAATCAAGTTTTCTCGAAGTGATTTTATTCTAGACTTAAAAGTTTGCGAAAACCCTCTTTAAACCATTCACCCCTCTAGTTTAAAGCCATACATTGTAACACTTTTGTCACATGGTTATGAAAAAGGAATGATTGAGAAAACTCTCTTCATCAAGAAGTCAAATTCTGAAATTATCCTAGTGCAAATCTATGTTGATGACATCTTCTTTGGTGCTACTCAAGATAGTTTGTGTGAAGAATTTGTGGCAGCAATGCAAGGTGAGTTTGAAATGTCTATGATGGGAGAGCTTCCTTTCTTTCTTGGATTGCTGGTCAAGCAAACAAAGGATGAAATCTTTCTATGCCAATCAAAATATTGCAAAGAAATTCTCAAGAAATTTGAAATGGAAAGTTCCAAGGAAGCAAGCACACCTATGCCTTCAAGCTGTTATACGGATGCGGATGCTGCTGGAAAAGGGGTAGATCAAACAAAATACAGAGGTTTAATTGGCTTCTTACTCTATCTCACAGCAAGTAGATCGGATATCATGTTTGTTGTATGTCTTTGTGCAAGATATCAAGCAAATCCCAAGGAATCTCACTTCAAAGCTGCAAAAAGGATTCTTAAATATCTCAAAGGAACAACAAATGTTGGTCTATGGTATCCTTCTTACTCTCTTATACATTTAATTGGTTATTCAGAGTCTGATTTTGCAGGGTGTAAGCTAGACAGAAAAAGCACAAGTGGAACTTGTCATCTTCTTGGATCAAGCCTTATCTCTTGGCACAGTAAGAAGCAAGCTTGTGTAGCTCTTTCTACTGCAGAGGCTGAATACATTGCTGCTAGGAGCTGCTGTGCACAAATACTTTGGCTCACACAACAACTTGCAGATTTTGGATTGAAGATAAGCAAGGTTCCTTTGCTTTGTGACAACACAAGTGCTATAAATCTCACCAAAAATTAGATTCAACATTCAAGAACTAAGCACATTGAGATTCGTCATCACTTCATATGGTATCATGTGAACAATGGAGATTGAAGTGAAATTCATTGAAACAAAACTGCAACTGACTGATATATTCACAAAACCTCTACAAAAAGAAAGGTTTTTCTTCTTAAGAAATGAGTTAGGCATTCTTGACTCTCAAAATCTCTCTTAAACTGTTTTTAATTCTTAAAGTCTATTTGTAAAGACAAATAGCGGGAGAATTGGTTGGTTTTTGTGTTGTCTGCTCTCTATAAAATGTTTTAAACTATTAAATCTCTCCAATTTCAGAAATTGGAACTATTTTCTACTTCTGCTGATAGAAACAACCGATTGAATCAAGGAAACAACCAGTTGTTTGTCTGATACAATGCTTAGTGAATTACTTTTCTAACCTACTACTATAGATGATGTGTATTGCATAAAGTTTTGTTTTGTAGGAACTGCTTCAGATTCAAACAAGTCCAACACAAGCAACCAAGGATTTGTCTTCATCAAATAGGGGGAGATTGTTGATTAAGAGTGATCAAAGGCTTTGAAGAATCCAAATCCAAGTATTTGATGCAAGGCTGAAGTTGCTGCTGTGTTTAGGATAGGATATGAGTAGTTTATTTGTGTAATCCACTCTTTGTTGAATCTAAAGCTAAAATGTTTTTAAAACCTTTTAAGTTTAAAGTGTTTTTCAAACTAAGTAAAAAAACAACTTGTAGTTTTGTCGAAACACCGATTGTTTTACTCTTAGGTGTTTTTGAAAAGGTTGAAAACTGTTTTGGTTGGTTGACCAAAACAATCAATTATTTTGTGATTTCAATCGATTGTTTGTTTGAAAATATGTTTTGTTAGTTGAATGTTCTTTAAATGTTTTTCAATTGAATGCGCTCCTCTATTAAATGCTTTGACCAATCTTTGAAAACCATAAATAGTTTGTTTATGTTTTATAACAAACAAGAAAAACATATTTGAGTTTTTCAGTTGTGAAAGATTGCTTTTAAGTTTTTGAACATTCACATTCAGCTTTGGTTTTCTCAAGAGATAGTGGCATAGGATTACATCTGTATTGATTTCAGTTTATTTTGTAAACAAGTGTAATTCGTTCTAAATACTTTGTAAATTCTAGTGTTGTTGCCAAGGAGTGTTGTGTGCTCTTGCGGTTGTCAAGATCAACATTCTTGGTGAGTGTTGTGCCAAAGGAAGTGTGTTTCTTGAAGGGTTCAAGGTCACTTCTTTGGTGGTTTGTGTGTAATCTGTATTGATTGCTTAATGGATTGCGCAGTGACTTTTGGGGACTGGATGTAGCTCTTGGTTTAAGAGTGAACCAATATAAACTGTTTGTGTATCTCTTTCTTCCCTTAAACTCATTTAAATTCAGTTGTTATTGCTTTGCTGGTATAAACAACCGATTGTTTCGAAGAAACAACCGATTGTTTTTCTGGTACTTTGATGTTTTGTGCTTTATATCTTGGCTAACTGTATTTCTGATTGAGTTTCATACAAAGGATTTTGTTCTAGCTGAAAATTTTTTCGAAAACCCATTTTAAACAATTCACCCCCCCTCTCGTTTAAGGCCATATATTCTAACAATTCTAACTTGAGGTGTGTGTTGGTGCAAAGAGGGTGAGTTGATGTTGTGGGATTCAAAGTCACCTCTTTGTGGTGTGTGTTGTAATTTGGTTTTGATTACTAGTGGAATACTCAGAGGTTGTTCTGAGGACTGGATGTAACTCAGGGTTGAGTGAACCAGTATCATCTGATTGTGTAAATCTCTCTATCTCTCTTTATTATAATTTGTTTGATATTTGATTTGCTGTCATAATCAACCGATTATTTCATGTTTGAATCGGCTAATATTCTTGCTTTATAAATTGGTTATACCTGCTTTTATCTTTGTGATATAAACAACCGGTTATATCGAAATATCATCGATTGTTTTATTGATAACAATTTTATTGCTCATTGCTTTTGGCTTCTCTGATTCTTCTTTCTGTAAATCATTAAAGAACTTCATTCTTAGTCTTTATTTGCGAAAAACTTTCATAAACAATTCACTCCCCTCTTGTTTAAGCCATCTTTACTTACAATATTGAAATACACAATTCAAAATGCATTTATTACATTTTGGATTGTGCATTCTGGATTAATGTGTTTTCGTATTTCATGACGATGCAACTATAGAACCAACAAGGAACAAAATATCATAAACATTTACATCTTATTGGATTATATAATATGGATTAAGTTTTTCCATTGCAAATTAGTCAATCCAAAACTTTTTTTTCTATAAAAGAAATTAGTCCAAATGTTTTTTATAATTTGAAAAGTATTATAAACATAATGAAATAGTTTTGACAATTGTTGGATCTTCATTCTCCCATATCATACTTCCTCGCTTAGATTGTGCATATTTAAATAAGCTCATAACTTTCTATTTGTTCTTATCATTATTTTTCACCTCTTATGGCTCTAAGTGACATGTTCGACTAAGGTATAACATATTAACAAGTAAATGTTGGCAATGCTTTAGTACAATGTCTTTTGAGCTATCTATTGAAACAAAGATAACATGAAAGAGTAGAGACAAGTATTAGTGGAAATCTTCATCATTTTCATATGCAATTTTAGTAAGAAGAAATAGTATTATATATGCATGCATAAGTGAGTGTTGTTGATGACCTTTTAAGGTTGATTGAAGTTCTTTTGCATTCACACCATGCATAACACTCCCACCATGAAGTTTGAAACTACACATTTTTTCAAACAATTCATTATGTTTGTATATACTTTTTGGATTATTAATTACTTTCAAATTTATTTTTTTTATAAAAAACAAAGTTATAGATTGATTAATCCAGAGTGGAAAAACTTAATTATGCATCACATAATTCAGAAGTTAAAATTTTTTGTGCTATGTTTAGGATTGCATAACATTTAACATTATGGAATATGCAATATGAAATGCATTATCTAGAAATTCATTGTGGATTGCATAATTTGAAATGTTAAATAATATTGAAATTAAATAATACTAGATTATGAAATTTGAAATGCAAAACCAAATATTTTAATTCTCAAATTGTGCAATATAAACTTTTTGAATAACTCAATTCAAAGTTTTCCCAACAAATTTGCATGAATAGGGTACTTTTGACATTTTTCACACTTTACAGAGATGCAAGAGAAAATCATGAGGGTGCAGGAAGAAAGAGCTTTACTCTCAATACTCTTTTTTTTTATATGAAGAAGGGCCTTGGTCCCAAATTACAAGCAAACAACACATGGGATCCAAATCCTTTAACATTATTAAATAAAGGTATAATTATCTTATTGGTCCATACATTTAGATTCAATATTCAATTTAGTATAGTGGTTTAAAAAAAATCAATTTGGTCCCTTTGATTTTAAAAAAGTACCTAAAATGGTCATTTATGTTAACTCCCTCCCAACGACGTCAAGTGTTGCTTATGTGGCAGAGAAAATTGTTGATCTGGAATGTGAATTAAATGACAAATGAGATTGGGTGTTAAGTGAGGTGGAAAGTGGAGGGGTTTGGAAGATATTAGTAAAGTTTGGGGGTTAGGATTTCTCCCATTCGTTAATGTTTTTGGAGGGTGGTCTATCAACGAATACTAGGGTCGTTTGTGGAGGTGGTTCAATATTAGGGTGTGTTGGAGGTTGTTGTGGAGTTCAGTTTTATGGATTTTTTTATAGGAGGAAGGAGTTTACTTTTGTGGATTTGTTGTTGTTTGGTGTTTCCTTGAGTGGGCATGAATGTCTGGCTATAGGTATACATCTGCATCATCATGCACCTGTAATTGGATGAGAGAGCAAAATCGGTCCAATTGTAGCCATGATGGTGGGAGAAAGACCACATTGGTTACTCTTATGTGCAATTGGATAGAATTTGTAGTTTTGATAGCAACAACTGTAAAAAATGGTGGGATACAATTTTGGGGGTGTCCAAAGTACAAGGCGAGATGTATTGAACTGTGTTTTATGAAAAAAATATGCATATTTGATATTGATTATTTTGATTAACGTTTTGTCCAATACAAAGTAGGAATGGCGTAAGCATGAGATGCAATTTCTTTAGATGATGCATTGAAGATACCGAGGATGACAAAGATGGAATTATTGCAAGAGAAAGAAATAAGATTTGTAGTTTGGAAAAATGTCTTAAGGTGTCAAGAACGTGGATTAAAATGTTAGTAGGATTGTCTGTTGTTGTACTAAACATTGTTATGTTGACTATTTTCTTAAAATTCCCATGATGTATGTGTTTCCTTTAGGATTGTGATTGAATGAGTTAATGTAATATGTATTAGTACAATGTATTGAGGTTATCCCAATTTTTTTATTATTTTAGTATAAGTAATGAAAATTTATTTTAATGAACCAAATATTTGAATTTGAGTATTAATTAATGAACCAAATATTTGAATTTGATTTCAGTATCATGCCAAATGTAGAATGAAATTTAATGATAGAAAATGTGTTGTATAATATAAAATGAAACCATGAAGCAAACCAAATAAGCAAAGCCATCAATGTACTACCAAACTTACCATCCATGTACAACTTTATTCAGTGCATGTAAATAAGAAGTGTATTCTCCACTTGATAATATCAATGTACTGCCAAAATTATCAAACACATTGGCTACATGAACATGAACCTAAATGTCATTCGAAAATACATTAACATGAGGCTACAATAATTGTTTTTCAAAATACACAATTATATACTAAAATCAATCTTGGCTTTTAAAAGTGCCTTCTCTTAGACTGTAACATAAGTCTCGTGTTGGGTCTACTCAATTTTGCACTTGATCTTGTTGTCCTTGGAGCTGGTTGAGATGATTGATGTGGTTGGGAATCTGTTGGTTGAGAAGGGGGAGATGATGGATATCATTGGCTTGGAGTTGCCTCAGATGGACCTGCCTCACACAGAGCTTGTTGAGATGGTTTTTCAGTGCAGGACTTTCTGTTGTGGCTAAGCTTATGACATATACCATATTTTTTTCTTTAATTTAGTTTGGCCAAACTAAGTCTTGTTCTTCATTACCTCCCATGCTTCCAACCTTTTCTTCTTTTTTGGTCTTCCAGGCATCTTCTTTGTGGGAGGTGACAAAACATTTGGCATTTTAGTTTCTCCAACACTTGTTCACCGTTCACTAGATAGATAATTGAGTTGTACACCTCTGCATATGTTGCCTTATTGGACCAAAATGAAATGAAGTTAATTGCATCCAGATTCACAAATTTCATTGCATGTAGTGCATGACAACAAGATATTACAGTCAACATCCATCTTTCGCAACTGCATTCCTTTATGTCCAAGTTAACGACAAATTTTTCTCCAATGATATAGATATGTTTGACCTCGAATAAGTGATCTACATAAGAGCTATGATCATCCAATCTATACTTATAACATTTCTAGGAAGCACAAACAGAAAGATCTGCCACGTGTCACTCCCATGTTTTTTGGAAAAAAAAACAAAAAATCATATTTACCCAAACAATAATGTTTTACACGTGGTGCATTGTGAGGCTTCCTGAGTCTTTATGGGAAGCAAATGGGCCCGTGCTTTAGCTAGCCCAAAATGAGGGAATCGATCCAATGTGAAGAGGTGTTAGGATTTCTGAAGGTGTGTTAGGGCATATTTTCTTTTTGCAATCTGTTCATCTAATTTGTGTTTCCAGTTTAATTTGTGTTTCCAATTTTGTTCTACGTTTTCCAGTTTTCTTCTGCAATATGTTCATGTAAGTTGTGTTATTATGAACATATTGTGTTTTCAAATACATTGTTATCATGAACATTTTGTTCAGGATTTATTTCTAGCTTTTTCATATTTTTTTTCTTCATGTAATTTGCGCATTTAATCCAACTTTAAAAATGTATTTGTGTTTCCCTCGTTTATGCTATTTAATAATAATAATAATAATAATTATTATTATTATTATTTAATTCCACCAGAGTGGTTATTCTTCATATATTTATTTATCATTAATTAAGTGTAATGATGGATTCTAATTCTTACTCCTTCATTTCATATCTATCCATTATGACATGTCATATATGAAGCATAGGGATGATACTCACGAATCACAAATGAAATGAAAAATTTCACCAAGCCCAAAGGCTTTGCATTTAGCTCTCTTTCTAAAATCTTCTTTCTCACTTCTATAGTAGATCCATTGTGCACACAGACGTTGATAAAAAAAACCTAAAGTTCTATCATTAGCATGTTATCAAATCAATGTAATCTTAAGTTGTACTTTATATTGTTTCATTTGTCATTAAGTTAGTCATTTGTATTTAAGTTATACAATAATAAAAAATCTAAATTAAATTGCCATCTATTTATAAATCTCATTACTAAAATGGTTATTTGTCCTTAATTTTTTTTTATCTTCAATGAGTGATCCTCTCACAAACAGAATTAGGCATCAAATATTTCGTATTTTTATGATTAATTTATTATTCATTTACAAAATTAAGAATTATCTATTGTTTTCAAAACTATATGGGTTACATATCTTCGATGAATGACTTTGTCTGGATAGAGTTAGGTGACAAAAATGAAAAACAAATATTTTTTTTTAAATTTAAACATTCATCTTATCAATTCGAATTAAAAATGATTTTAACTAAGTTTGTATAAAAAAAACACAATTTTCTGTAAAAAGAATGAATGCACGTGAATAAATATTATTAATATATTAATATTAATATTAGATTACTATAATAATTCAAATTACAATTATTATTAAAATTAAAATTACAATTAGAATATAATTGATAGTCTGGGATAGAATTTAAAACACTTCTTTTGCATTCTAATCTTTACTCATTCTCTTCTTTTGTTGCGTTCTTCTTCTATGGCAAACGACCTCCAGGATCTCCGTAAAGAAACAAGGCCATGCAAAAAAAAAAGGTTGTATTCTATGATGAAATTATTAATTTTGTACAACACCCTTTGATGTGCATTTAGAATTATACTTAGGTTACATTCCAAACATTGTTATATACATGCATTCAAAATTCAAGATGTGGGATATGTTTTTTTTAAGTCCACACTATATTGACACATTACCAGAAAATAATGAAATATAAACCAATTTTAGAAATTAAAACTAATTAGCTGCTATAATGATTAAATTAGAGACCATTTTAGAGACTAATAAAAATTTGGGTTTCTAAATTAGTTTTTATTATGGTTAAATAGTTTCTAAATTGGTATCTAATTAGTTAACAAGTTTTAACTATCAATTATTTAAATTTTAAATTTGGTAGCAAAAACCTTGGTAGCTAATTAGTTACTAATTTAGAAACCATTTAATAATAATAGAAACTAATTTAAAAACAATTTTTTTTTAGTTTATAAAATAATCTCTAATTTAGTCACTATAGTAACTATTCAATGTAATTGTAGTGTCATTGATTCCTCGGAAATAAATTAAGTTCCTAATTAATCAAAATCCTAAATAAATACAAACCATAAATTATTTACGATCATACATAAATAAAAATCTCAAAAAAATAAAATTCCTAAATTATTCAAAATCCTAAATAAATACAAATCTAAATTATTTAATGTAATACTTAAATAAAAATTTACAATAAATAAAATACCTAAATTATTCAAAATTATAAACCTATAAAAATCCTAAATTATTGAGTGTTATAAACAAAAATAACAATAAATAAAATTTCTAAGTTATTAAAATTTATAAATTAATGCAAACTCAAAATTATTTAATGTTCTACTTAAATAAAAATCTAAAATAAATAAAATTTCTAAATTATTAAAATTTGTAATTCCAAACCTAAATTACTTAATGTTCTACTTAAATAAAATTCAGAAATAAATTAAATTTCTAAATTGTTCAAAATCTTATGTTCCTACCTGTTGACTCGACTGTCTTTGTACGTCTCACGATACTCCTATTCCCAATTTTTTGTGCCTTTGTTCGTGCCTTTCTCTCGATCAAACACCTAAAATCACAAAGACAAAGGGCGCCCTAGAGGCCGTTTGCACTCCGACGCTCAAGTCAATCTTAGGGATAGGAAACACCAAAACTGTTAAGCGTAAAAGCTCTGCGTAAACTCTGTGTGTGAAGCGGCGCAAATGAATAGTGTACCTTGTTAGGTTTATTATTACCCTTTATATAGCCTAGGGTTTCCACTGTTTCCGCTACCCAAATTAAGATTTCAGAGGGTGGGCCCTAGCGTCGCTATTACTCACTCTTTGGGCAACCTAGCGCGTAAGGCTCCCTTACTAGAGTGCAACCTCTAACGGGATGACCACCTGGGTGCCAACTTGTGCACCTGATCTCTAGGGTCACCTGTCCCTGGGAGTGCCCTAGCCGTTCACGTGCCATGCATGCAGCTCATCCCTAGAACGTGACCCTCTCAGGTCGTATCTTTTCCAGTTGCTCTTTACTTGTGTTACGCTTGAACGCGTCATCCGCACCACACGCATGGACCCTCGTGACCTAGGCTTCTCCCTAACTGTTAACTGGTGAGTGGTCTGGGATCCACCTCTCGTGGCCCAGCTTTGCTATTTGACTTGTCGAGGTCCGAGGTCAGCATATTCTGATGACCGATGTTTGACCACTCCTCGATCCTTTGAGCGTACTGTCTGCGTGACACTCTAGGCATACCGCTAGTGGGACTGATAGCTGTCGTTTTGCTGTCAAATTAATATGATTCTAGCGTAGACTTGTCTAACACTAGAGAGATGATAGTATAATTGTGGACAAATGTCCCCAAGTCGTCTCCCAACGAATCCAATA
>Ga0123342_1010852_pt1 | contig 10239 bp, 6 predicted proteins | sample Turbeawhitnodule_FD_89960 | JGI IMG/M metagenome (GOLD analysis project Ga0123342, IMG submission 89960) | Root nodule microbial communities of legume samples collected from Mexico - Turtle bean Mexico white nodule | ecosystem: Host-associated > Plants > Roots > Nodule | place: Mexico: Nepantla...
ACTAGGAAGAGGAGAAGGCAAGTTCTCACTACACTCAATCACCAATTTGGGAGAGTTTTGATACTACAAATTCCAATTCTGAATTTAGAAGGACCTAAGCCCTCCTTTTATAGGAGCAAGGGCTGGTCATGAAGCTTACAAAGCTTGCACTACAAGCTAACCAAAATTCCCCTAAACTAACTCCTATAGTGAATCATGAAGAGTCACTTTCTAGAAAATTCTAAACTAACGCCTATAGTGAATCATGAAGAGTCACTTTCTAGAAAATTCTAAACTAATGCCTAAAGATGCTTTACAAAAGAGCTATCTAATGTTTTCCTCTAAGCACCTTCCTAAAAACTATATATTTAAACATTCTATATTATTTACAAATTTATACAAAAGAAACTATAAAGAGAGACATTAATTGAAGCCTATTCTTGAAAACTTGTAGACTTCTTTGGCTTTAGGCTTGGTCCTCTCTTTATTTTATGTATTCTTTGAATTTTGAGAAGACTAGAAGGAAGAACTTCAAATGTGTGGGTGAATAACCTCTTCCTTCATTAATAAAAGCCTCTCCTATGTGATCTCCATCAGACCCTAGTAAAGGTGTGCTGTTTCTGAATACTTGAGATTGAAACTGATTTAATATTTTTGAATTCTCTTACTGACTTGATCATCAGAGTGTGATCAACAGGTAAAGTCCCCTTTATCCCATGGAACACCAAGTACCTCAAAGCACTAATTGGAGACAAATAAGAGGAGGAGCATGTGCATTCAATCCGTCTAAAGTCAACTGGCGAGAACAAAACCTAAAATAAAACACTCGATCTCAAGAATAGAAAATAATTTTTTATCTTAAAAATATCAATAGCAAATAAATAATTAGTTAAAGTGTGAGTCTTATAAATCTTTTAATAAAAGTTGCAAGGAGGTCTTAAAAAGTAATGTGATACGGTGGGACCCACTAAATATAAATTAAGAAATCATATATATAATTAGGAGATAGGTTTAATAGTGCAACTCTCTAAACGCCCCGTCAAATTTCTCATTTTTCTTTAAACAAAATGCTCTTCTTTTAAATCTCTATTTTCATATAAAATATATAAATAAAATATATTATTATACTTTTATAACATTAAAAAAATAGAATTACACTTTTAAATAATTAAAAATTAAAAATAATTATATTTTTAATTGAAAAATAAATTTACTAATATTTCTCAGTGTATTATTTTTAAAAATAATTATAAAAATAAATATAAATTAAAAATTATTAAAATCATTGTGTATATTACTTAAATATTTTTTTAATTCTCATTATTTGTAATTTATATATTTAAATATGTTTATTATTGTTCTCGCCAGTTGAATTTCTTGTTGGTTGACTTGAGTGGAAAGCTCCGCTCCTAACCTGTCTCCTCTATATTCTGTTATGCGTTTTCTTATCGCACGGGAACGTGACTCTGTTGGGACAGAGGGACTCTACTTGTTGATCACACTCCGACGATCAAGTCAGTTAGAGCTTACGAAAATAAGATAAGTATTCAGTTTCAGTCTAGTATTAAAAAACAACGTATCTTTACTGAGGGTCTCAAGCCGTTTTTATAACTATCTCTTTAACAACTTTCTCTTAAGAGAATATAATCTCAACTGAAAGTATAACAAAAACAATATTCTCCCTACGAGCACCTTTACTCACGGTGCTAACTTGCTGAAGAGAATCTCGTGCACCCTTATTCTCGGTGCTCACCATTTAACTAATATTACCAGATATTCAATTAACAACCTTATGCACATATTTTGAGTTTTTTATGTCGTTATTTTAAAAATAAATACTTAAATGATGTATTCATTTATTTATTTTATTTGTAGATTAATTATTTTAATTATAATTTTTAATTTTTATTATTATTTTCATATTATATTTTATATTATTAATTTTATTTTATATATTAAAATATTTTCATTTTTGTTTAAAACTAAGTAGGCATAATATATAATTAAGTATATGTTATATTAACTACGGTGTTGACTAAAAGTAGTCAAACATAAAAATATTCAAAACTAATAATATAAAAATAAAATAAATATATTATTATTAAATTTTTGAAGTATAATATTTAATTAATAAAATAAATGTTAAAAATATATCATCATTAAAATAAAAGTAGAATATAAGAAATAAGTAAATATGATAATATTTTTTATGTTTGATATGTTGAGAATAAATTTTGTATGTTAAACATACTATAACGATTTATATAAGCTATAATTGTTGTATAAAAAAAATTAAACTAAAAGCTGCTGTTTATTTATTTTAGAGAATGCTTTTTAAAATGTTATTTTAAAAAATAGAAAAATTATTTACACTTGCAATGATACACAAAATTATGCAACGATTTTGTTATCACTTAAATACAAGCGTTGTTATAGGTATAAAATGTTGGAATGTAAATTAAATTTTTATTTATTATAGAAAATTATTTAACTTATATGTATGAAGTGAAATGATTTTAACGTATCATTTAACATAATTCACTTTACCTTTTAATTTTTCTAAAAGTTTTTATTGAGAAATTTGGTTGAACATGGTTAAAATTTACTTTCATTGATTCACTCATTGTTAAAAATGACTAAAAAATAAAGCTTTTCATGGTTTACCTTTGTTTAACATATATTTATTAATGGTGAAGGTGAGAGAAAACCAAAAACATTGAATATTATAGGTATGGGAAGATTGACTGGGTGGGTGGTATGCAAAACATTGTGCTGATGATGTTTGACTTCCTCAATTCGAGATAAGCAAATGGAAGTCATTATGGCAACCAAAGTCAAATTAGTTGAGATTTTGAAGTTCTTCAATGGTGGTAACTAGTAATGTGGGTCAAGAATATCCACTAAACTTAACTATTCATGTAACACTCTTAAAAACATAGAAACCCAAAAAAATAATATTATAAACATATATTAGTATTGTAAACTTGATATAAAGTTTAACATAGCTTAAAGTTGTACTTAATAAAGAATTTACAAAATATCATTCTTAAAATCATATTATATATATATATATATATATATATATATATATATATATATATATATCATTCAATATCAACACCAAAACAAAACATTATGACATAACATTCATTCATTCAACATCTAAATCAAGCCAACAAATAATTTATGCACCATCTAGTAATCAATCAATGCAATTATATTCCAATTTATAACTTTCTAATGATCACCATTATATTTTTTTATATTCTCAGTTATTTCAACATTTCAAAAATAAACTTGAAGTAAAGTAAATTAACTCCTCTTATTAGGAATTAACTCAAAAAAAAAAATTTAAAAAGATTGCGAACTACAACTCCAATTATAAATACATACAAGTTTTTTTAACTCCAGAACAATTAAAACATAAATTAAAAAGTTTCTACATGTTAGTTGAGAAGAATCAAAGTTTTCAACTTCAATCAAATGATATTATAAAGCAAAAGTTAACTTATTTTGTTTAGAAGTCTAATTGGATGGGTGTGCTCGTTAACTCGTTACTTTATGAGGTAGATCAAATCGTGAAGAAGAGGAGAAATAGATTCAGAATCAAAGTGAGAAGGGGAGAGCTAGAGGGAGAGAAGATGAACTTGTATGGAATTTGTTTTAAGAAACTTAGAAAAGATAAGAATTTGAGTTCATGCCTAAGGGTTTCACATTATCCCCAATAATAAAAAAATTATCCTAAAAAATTCTCTCACTAGGAAAAGATGAGGATAGGCTTCCTAGAACTTATCTTCCATCTTCCATCTCCCATCTCCCAAGTAGAATCACTAGATTTTATATCCCAATATATTTTACCATATTGATGTTTCTATCACATAATTGCTTAACTTATGAATCTACCATACTAACTAGTTTGACCCTAAGGGATAGACTTGCATTCATTAGATTTGTCTTTGGTTCTAGAATATGCTCAAGATCATGTACATACTTCTTTAAGTATGATACATGAAAAACATTATACGGGATAGACTTGCATTCATTAGATTTGTCTTTGGTTCTAGAATATGCTCAAGATCATGTACATACTTCTTTAAGTATGATACATGAAAAACATTATACAAGTTTGTCAAAGAACTGAAAGTATAATTAGCTCTAGAAGGGGAGGGGATTGAATAAAGCTCAAACTCAATTTGAGTACCTAAAAAAGGTATTAAAGCAAATACAATATCTAAAAGATAAAAGATACAAAGAGAAGTACACACAAAATTTATACCAGTTCACCCAAGAGTTGGGCTACATCTAGCTCATCTGAAGCAATCCGCTTAAGAGTCTTTACTAACACAAGTATTATACACCTTTTCAGGTACACAAATATTCTTCACTTTTACAGGTACAAGTATTCTCTACCTATCTAGGTACAAGTACTCTACACCTCTCCAGGTAACCAATCTTAATCTTCCCTTGAGACCTAGACCTCTCAATAAGTGAGAAACACTATTAACTAGAGATAAACAATGAAAGCACATAGGATTATCTTCACACAGTGAAGGATTTACAATATGTAGCTCACTCCCCAAAGTATAAGTTCTCTATAAGACAAGTATGAAATACAATCACAGTAAGACTATACACACTAGGAATGTGATCGTGTTATGTAAGTTTGATATCGTGTCTGTATATTTCTGTGTAGTCTTCCAAATCTAGAAAAAAGAACATGGAAAAGACTGTTCAATTGAAACTACATCTTATCCTAGTAAATATCCAATTTTGTATAAAGAAGAAAAAGGACTCAAAGAGAATTCTTTGTCTGGAGCTGACCTAGACATTGAAATTCAATATGTTTCTTTAGAATTCTTTTGTAAGGAGTTAAATGAAGAAAATATTCTATCTGAATTTCAACTAGACTTTGTTAAGAAACCCCTATAAAAATAAACCTAATGAAGACTTGCTTGTAACAAAACACAAAGATCTAAAGTTTAGGCAACTTCATGAGGTCGAAAAACTAAAACCTCAAAATAAAAATAACAGTACTCCTTGGGTATATTTTGTCAACCTATCAAGTAAGTGGTACATTGACCTTGAAACAAAGGTCCTTTCTTCCATTTTTCTTCTTATTTCTGTTGTACATCTTTCTTTCATTTTACTTTTTGATTATTTTTACAGGGTAATTCTTGACCGTGGCAAAGACCAACAATTTTTTCTATTATTCTCGGACACTCCAACAAGTTAGAGAGAATGATATTGATGACTATTTTACGGCAAGTGTACCGAGTCAAAAGTAATAAATTGTCCCTATGGACGAATATCAAAACCACAAGGAATATTTCTAAAATCTCAAGTATAATATTCACTAAATACGAAAATATGTATACAAGTTTGTTTGAAAGGTTGTTTGTATAATGAATTTGTAAGAAATTAAATAAAAGCAAAATAAATGATCTGGACGAATCAATTGGGAAAATTGGGAATGAGGTTAATCCTTCTTACTCGTCTGTAGTTTCAATGAATAAAAACACATAACATTCCATCTTGATTGACGTTGATGCACATATAAAAATCATTCATATTGATTCCTAGCATACAAAATTATTAAGAGAGTCTCCTAAATGTCGATTTCTCGCATATTTATAAAAACTCTTTATCATTATGATTATATTTTATAAAGCAATTAACATTTCAAATTTATTCCTGGCATTCAAATATGTTAAGCATTATCATTTTGGTCAGATACTCAAAAGTACTTTCCAGTCAAATCTAAGGATCAAAATCATAAGTAGTTTCAAGCTTTGAGAATAAAATGATAATACCAATCATCAATCAAGGACTGAATATTATAAAATAAATATCACCTCAATACATAAGATTTTGAACAGATTACTCCCAATCCCAAAGGCAGGAGTTAGCCACTCATATTGGTCATTACAAGCATGGAAAGTAAGGAAAAAAGATCCAGGGTGTTTCTCCTTGACGGTTGCCTCCTCTAGAATTTTTGTCTTTCCATATCCTCCCAATGATGTATAGAATTATGTCTCACATCTTCTATTTCACTTAATTAGGATTGGGCTAAGTGACATCTCACCTAAGCGAGATATTACTTGCTTAAGCGAGTTTTATGAGAAAAAGCCCAACTTCACTGGAGTGAACTCGCTTAAGCGAGCCTTGGACGAGTTCCTTTGGAGTGATCTTTCTTGAGCGAGTTTAGGTGAGTTTGGGCGAGTTTTAAATGTTCCACTTTGTCTTTTCATCTTGACTTTAACTTGTTCATTCTCCTTTAGCACTTTAATCTCCATTTCCCCCTAGATTCTTGAAATTAAAACAAATTTGGGAATAAATCGTTCACTTTCATCTTATAATTAAAAAAAATGTAAAAAGCTTCCAATTCCTAAATTAGGGGTTTAATTATAAATATTTTATCAATTAAAGTCCTTAAGTGCCTATCTTTTTATATGAAATATTACTGAATTATGACATTTATCATGTATTAAAATTAAAACAAAATTTGCTTAAGAAAACCTTAGTCTTTAAAACCAAAACAAAACAGATGACCATCTTACCTCAATAGGGACCACATTGTGGTGTCTCATTAGATCACTGATATTAAAAGAATGACTACCAAGGTATGTATCAGGCATATCTAACTCATAGGCATTATCATTAATCCTTTTGATGACTTGAAAATGACCATCACCACGTGGCATAAGTTTGGACTTCCTTTGAGTAGGGAATCTCTCCTTCCTCAAGTGTAGCCAAACCCAATCCCTGGGTTCAAAGATTAATGCCTTGCACCTTTTATTGGCAAGTTCAACATACTTGCCGACTCTCCTTTCAATTTGCAACTTGATGTGATGGTGCAAGTCTTTAATAAAAAAAGCTTTTCAAAACCATCCTTGCACAACACCTCATCAAGTACAAGAATTGGAAGAAGGTCAAGAGGTGTAAGGGGATTGAACCCATAAGCAACCTCAAAAGGAGTGTGGGCAGTGGTAGGATTTACTACTCTATTATAGGCAAATTCAATACGAGGTAGTAAATTTTCCCACACCCTTGGGTTCCCGGAAATAAGGCATCTTAACATTTGACCCAAAGTTCTATTAACCACTTCAATTTGACCATCAGTTTGGGGATGGCAAGTAGTAGAAAACAAGAGTTTAGTTCCAAGTTTTCCCCACAAAGTCCTCCAAAAATGGCTTAAGAACTTCGAATCTCTGTCAGATACAATACTTCTAGGAAGCCCATGCAAACGAACTACTTCCTTAAAGAAGAGATTTGCAATAAAGCAAGCATCATCTACTTTGTGGCATGGAATAAAGTAAGCCATTTTAGAAAAAGCGGTCCACTACCACAAAGATAGAAATCCATACCCCGAGATGTCTTGGGAAGACTTAGAATAAAATCCATTGAAATATCTACCCAAGGCATATAAGGGATGGGAAGAGGGGTATATAAACCATGGGGTTGCACTTTAGATTTAGCCTTTCTACATGCTATGCATTTATCTTAGAAGCTATGTACGGATTTGCGCATGTGTGGCCAAAAGAAATGTTCATGCAATGCATCTAAAGTCTTAGCTACCCAAAGTGTCCTACAAGCCCACCCTCATGTGCCTCCTAACAAGAGATTGCCTTAAAGATCCTTGGGGAACACAAAGTCTTTTTCCTTTGAAAAGGAAACCATTATGTATGAAAAATTCTTTGTGTCCTCCTTTGGAACACTCTTGATAGATAAGAGAGAAATCAAGTCATCTTTAAAGATTTCCTTTATGTGATCAAAACCTAAGTATTGAACATCCAAAACATTTAGCAAGGTATATCTTCTTGAAAGAGCATCCACAACCACATTTATTTTACCTTGCTTATGTTTGATCACATATGGAAATTGCTCAAGGAACTCCACCCACTTGGCATGTCTCTTGTTAAGCTTGCTTTGGCTTTTCAAATATTTCAGGGATTCATGATCACTATGGATGACAAACTCCTTTGGAAAAAGGTAGTATTGCCAATTTTGCAAGGCTCTAACAAGAGCATAAAGCTCCTTACCATAGGTGGAGTAGTTGAGATGACCCCCCTTGAGTTTCTCACTAAAATAAGCTATAGGGTGGCCCTCTTGAAGGAGAGCAGCCCCAATGCCTATGTTAGAGGCATCACATTCTATTTCAAATGTCTTAGTAAAGTTAGGAAGGGCTAAAATGGGGGCCTTGGTCAATTTTTCTTTCAAAATTTCAAAAACTTCTTTTTGTTATTGTCCCCATTTAAAAACCACATCCTTCTATACTTTGGCATTTAGAGGTGCGGCAATGGTACTAAAGTTTTGCACAAACCGCCTATAAAAACTAGCAAGTCCATGAAAACTTTGTACCTCATTAACATTGGTGGGTGTTGGCCAATGTTGAATTGCTGCAACCATTTCTTTATCTACATGCACCCCTTTTGAACTTAACAAACCCTAGGAAGTATACACTTAGCATGATTAGCATACAAACTCTCCCTCCTAAGGGTTTCTAATACTTGCCTAACATGTAACTCATGATCCTCTAAAGACAAGCTATAGATAAGTATGTCATCAAAATAAACCACTACAAACTTGCCAATGAAAGGTCTTAAAACATGGTGCATTAGTCGCATGAAAGTACTAGGAGCATTAGTCAAGCCAAAAGGCATGACTAACCACTCATATAAAGCAAATTTGGTCTTAAAGTCGGTTTTCCATTCATCCCCCGGTTTAATCCAGATTTGGTTATAACCACTCTTAAGATCAATTTTGGAAAATATTTTACACCCATGTAATTCATCAAACAAGTCATCTAACCTAGGAATGAGATGCCTATATTTGATGGTTATGTTATTTATTGCACGACAATCCGTACACATCCTCCATGTCCCATCCTTTTTAGGGACAAAGATCATAGGCATAACACATGGACTCATGCTATCTTGCACCCACCCCTTAGCTATTAAGTCCTCTACTTGTTGTTGAATTTCTCTGGTCTTAGTTGGATTGGTCCTATATGCAGGCCTATTTGGTAAAGAAGCATCGGGTACAAAATCTATTTGGTACTCAATGCCCCTTAGAGGAGGTAATCCTTTTGAGGGGGTCTTGGAAAACATAATTAAATTCCTTTACTAAATTTGCCAAACAATGAGGACTATCTAACACCAACTCACTCTCAAGGGTCCTAGAGATAGCTATAAGCATATTCTTTTGAGAAAACATTACCTTTTTGACCTCTTGGTGGGAAATGAGAAGGCTTCTCTTGGAATTCTTTTTTTCTTTTTCGATCTCTCTCTTTTCTTTCATCTTAAGTTGGTCCTCATGGACTTCCTTTGGTGAGAGAGATTTTAATGTAACCTTATGCCCATGGAAGTTGAAAGTAATTTTGGTTGTAAGGCCATCATGAATAGTTTTTCTATCAAATTGCCATGGCCTACCTAAAAGAATATGAGTGGCTTCCATAGGTACAACATCACATAAGACCTCATCCTTATATTTGTCAATGGAAAAGGATATGAGGACTTGCTTATTGACTATGATCTCCCCTTCTTCACTTAGCCATTGAAGCTTATAGGGCTTGGCATGAGAGATAGTAGACAAGCTAGGTTTATCTACTACTCTTGTGCTAGCCACATTCGCACAACTACCCCTATCCACTGTTAAAGAACACAACTTATCATTGATGAGACATCTAGTATAGAAAATATTTTCTCTTTGACTTTCATCAAAGGGTTTCAAAACTTGGCCTAGCATTCGTCTTACCACTAATAAGTCGCCTTCACAAGGAATCTCACTCTCATTTTCACTTGAGCATCTAGAGGTATTAGGAGACTTAGAGCGTTGGGAACTATGATCACTTAAAACTACCCCATCATGCATCATCATATTGCGTTTAGAAGGACAATTAGAAGCAATGTGACCATAGCCTAAACATTTAAAGCATTTTTTTACTTGAAGTTTTAGTTGGAGATTGTTGTGACCTTTGGTTGCCATGTTCTGTCAATACATTTGAGAATCTTGATATTGAGTTCCTCTTTCTCAAAAGTCTTTCCTAGGCTCATAAGATGATTAACAATATGAGAGAATCTTTTCTGCACTTCAGAGATTGTCTCTCCCTTTTGCATTTTGAACATTTCATACCACTACAAAAAAACGTGTATGTGGTGGCGGTTATTTTCGTATAATCTGGCGTTTATAACCGCCACATTTTACATCTGTGGCGGTACCCAATAACGCCAGCATTCTTGCCGCCACAAAGTTTAATGTGGC
>Ga0123342_1010853_pt1 | contig 10238 bp, 7 predicted proteins | sample Turbeawhitnodule_FD_89960 | JGI IMG/M metagenome (GOLD analysis project Ga0123342, IMG submission 89960) | Root nodule microbial communities of legume samples collected from Mexico - Turtle bean Mexico white nodule | ecosystem: Host-associated > Plants > Roots > Nodule | place: Mexico: Nepantla...
CTTGTCCTTCTAGAAACTAGGTCAAAATGCCTTCCTAAAGGGCTAGGAACAAGCTAAAATGATACCTACACCCCCTATTATGCTAAAGGCACCTTATTCTAGCCTATCTTTGCTATTTGGACCTCTAAAGTGAGCTCAATTTATTTACATAACTTTTCTCTTGTGGAAAAGACCAGAAGGAAGAACTTTTGATATTCTGGTTTATAGCTTTTTCTTTCACAGATACTTTCTCGAGGTTTGGTGGGGCTTGGCTTTGTATACAAAGATGACTAACCTTTTGTGAGGTGCTTGATGTGTCCTTAGTCATCTGCTGGTTGCTTTGGTTTGTATCAAGAAGGGCTAGCTCAGTGTATGAGTGGTTATTCGAGTTTAGTTACCCTGAGTGATGAATGAATCATTCTTAGCGTAAAATAAGATGAGCAAGCTCAAGAAGGTATGATTATCCGAGTAGGCGCTATGCGAAGCAAAGCTTGTTGAGATCAAGGTATATGGCCCTTGTCCAAGTTTGTGGAATACACCTATGCAAGTTGAGATTGAGTATAGGCCTGTCTTAATTGTGGTTGTATAGTCCATCAAAAGGTTAGTTCTTTGTTAAGTGGGAACTCCACAGTTTTTCATGCTTAGATTCACCTAAGTTGGATTCTTGTTATCTTTATTACTTCATGCTCAAGAGGTAGAGATGGGTAAGTGTAAGTAATAGAGGATCCGCATGTGTGGTGATAGTAGGTGTTATACCTAAGCTAGTCGAAGTTTGCTATATGATAAGTTAAGTGTTATAGTATGCATCCTCGGTTAGAGCCAGGGCTTCTTGGGTCTTCTCGATGTAGAGGTGTTCAGTTTTCTGGCATAAGTCTTTGAATTGGTTGTTCTGTGTTTTGAGGTTGTCCATCCCTGTGCAGAGCTCCAACATCTCCTTGAACTTTTGTGCTTCAGACGCTTGGTGATCTTGAGCTTCGTCGCCAGCCAAACAAGCCAAGGCAAATTCTTGAGGGAACAGCTTCAGAGAGTCGCGACAGAGAAGGTCTTCACCTTGAAATGATAATCTGGCTTTGTCTTCGAAAATGAGAAAGGAGGCCTTGCTGTGAGCGAGAGCGTCGAAACCAGCATACCATAAGCTCTTCCTATGGGAGCCTTCAGCCTGTTGGATGGTGATGACCTCCTGATATGGTGTGAAGGTTCACTTTCATAGGAAAAAGCAAAAACACATTATATGGTGACGATGATGCATATTGCGGAATTGAAACTCATGAAAGGAAACAAAAGTAAAGGAAAAAACCGAAATGGAAAAAGGAAGCAAAAACAAGAACACAATTATAAAGAACAAAGGCGTAATGGAACAATGGAAGAAAAAATGAAGGAAAGAAAGCTTATGGTGATGGACAAGAGAAGAACACGCCACTTGGAGTGTGGATTCTCCAAGATAAGTGTGGAGGGTCGCCACTAAGTCAAAACTGCACCCTAGTCTTGTTCTTCTAGAAACTAGGTCAACTTTCCTTCCCAAAGGGCTAGGCATAAGCTAAAATGATAAATACACCCCTTATTATGCTAAACACACCTATTCTAGCCTATCTTGCTATTTGGACCCTTAGAGTGAGCCTAAATTATCTACAAAATGTTTTATTTTTAAGAAGAAAGAACATTCGGTGTTCTGGTCAATGCCCACTTCTTTTTCTTCTGGTGAGGTCCGCTAGATCTTTGGTGGGCTCTTGACTTGATTGTTGATATGACTTCTCATAGTGTGAAGGGTTTCTTGAGGTCTTGGTCATCTTCTTGTTTACTTGGATTGTATCAGAAAAAGGTATGTTGTTTCTGAGTACTATAGACTGAAACTGATTATTATTTTGTATGCTCTTACTGACTTGATCGTCGGAGTGGGATCAACAAGTAGAGTCTCCTCTGTCTAAGCGGAGTGTTGTTCCAGTGCACCAAGAGGAGACAAACTAGAAGCGGAGATTGCTCATCCAATCAACCCATGGTCAACCACTAAGAACAATATCTAAATGTTAAATCCTTTACATTAGAAATATTGTAGTTCATATCAACCTAGTTAATGGGAAACATTATATGTAGTTCATATCAACCTAGTTAATGTGAAACATTATAATCGCAACTTTATTTTTGTATGGTGAATAATAGTTGTATGTACTTATCTTAGAGAGATAGTATGTACTTGTTGCTAAACTCAGACGAAATATTCTAAATAAATTTTGTGCAAGTCTTATTAAGTAGAAAATGACAGTGGAAATAAATGTAAATATTTATTTTTAGTAATTATTTCTTTTAATGGTTGGTACAACAATATAACTTCAATGTTATCTCTAATAAATCTATTTTTATTTATGAAATATAAATTAATGCCACACCTTGTTTTGTAGAGGGCAAACACGCCATATAGTTCTCTTATTGGAGTAATTTTTAGAGACCCAACAAAAGCAAATGGTTTGTTAGAGATAAAGTAAGGGATAGTTACTGAATGTTCAATAGCTTTTTAGTGTCTTCTTCAATACCAACTATGGGGAAATTTTCTAGCCATTGAAGTCCATAAAAATAACTTTAGTAGTGAGTGAAATAGAATGGATAAGTTGGACATAGGAAGAAGCAAATCATTGTTGAGAGAACAATGGAGAAAAATATAAGGCTTAAATACTAAAGGGATTTAATTATTGTTTCATCATTAGTAATTTCTTTATTTCTTTTTTTATTATATTTTTTGTTCAATTATTTATTTTTAACTTTTCAATGTTAGTTTTATGTTCATGCTTTAAGGGATTTTTATTTTTTTTTGTTTATTAATGTTTAATATTTAATTTTTTTTATTTGGGTATTCTTCGAAACAATTTTAGAATTTAATTTAAGGTATGTTTTCTATGTATTCATATATTCAGTTTGTAATTTTTTTCTTATCTTTTGATTCATGTTATTGTGTCGTACGGTCCTCGGGCATTGACCAAGGTCAACATGGTGGGACCCCAAGAGAGGAATCCATTAGAAAGCACTACAGGACAGGAAGGAGTTTTTGTTAAAGTCCACAGCCTCGGGCGTTGACCGGCCTCTCGGGCGTCTCTAGGATCAGCATGATAAAGGCGTTTGAGATGTTTTTGTAGGCCAGGGACATGTTCCCTCCTGATACCCACGAATAAGGATAACCGTGGAGGAGGCAGCACAATAGGAGGCGACATGGTAAGGGCGTGGGGGCCTCGAGCCTCGGCATCCCAGACAGTAGTAAAAAGATAAAGAAAGGTGGTTCTCAAACCACACCCCTGTACCAGAAGGGAGAGACCCAACTCACAAACGATTTGCGCATGAGGTGTAGGGACGCGACAGTACGCACCACCGCTGGAAAGCCACTGGGCAGAAACGACCCATGAGGAGGTCACGTCCCAGTAGGTGATCTGCATGCATGGCACGTGAGGAAGGCAGGTACTCCCAGGGCGAGTGACTCAGAGAATGGGCGCATGAGTTGGCACCCATGCAGTCGCCCCCGCGCGAGTTGTACTTCAACAGGACAATCTTACACACTGAGAAGACCCTAAGACTGGGAACGATGTTTCTAAGGAGCGCCCTCAGGCTGACACGTGGACAGGAACACCAGGAAGGTATATAAGGCTTATGGCAAACAGAACAAGGTACGTTTCACACATTTTATGCACAAGTTAACTCAGAGAATTCATTTACACATTTCTCTAGACATTGATCTTACGGTGTTCGACAACGAGAAGTGTTTGGTGTTTCCTGTCCAATAGCTGACTTGATCGTCGAAGTGCAAACGGTCGCGAGGGCGCCATTTGTCTCTCTGTTTCAAGTGTTCATGGCGGAAGAAGGAGAACGTTAGAACAAAAGCGAAGGGGTTCTTGAAGCGCAGTTCGTAGATACGCACGAAGGTGATCCAAGTCAGTCGGCCGGAACAGTTATTTTAATAAAATGTGTGAATTTTATGATTTGTATCTTTTAAAGATCAAACATTTTTTATAAAAATATTTTCATCATAATCAAATCAGGTTATAAATTTGACTTTCTATAATATTTAAAATTATTTTAATACATTTAAATAATTTTTTTTATATTACTAGTCTAAACAAAAGAAACTCTTTAAAAAAAGTAGATAACTTATTTTCAATTATCAAAATTTCATGAAAAACAGCTTGTTATATTCTTAAAAGTAAAAAAAAACAAATTTAATTAACCCATATGAGTTGGTAAATACATTCACTGTTGAATTTTGTGTGTCTCTCTTATTGAATACTGCATCACCACAACCGTCATTTTAGGCCACTGATCCCACTCAGACCCTACAAACACATAACCATCATTAACCGTTTGATCCCAATCGAGGGCATAGAGGCCATGACAAATGCTCAAAGGAACTGATGAGTGCTTCATAAATATCACCACATTTAGCATACAAAAATAGAACAAAACCAACTCATGTTTCACATGTCTATTTCTATTTTTTTATATAAACAAAAAATAAATATATTAATTAAAAATAATATTTTAATTAAAATATTTAAAAGATATTTCAATCTTTATAAAAGAAAACCATATATTTCCTAAATGGCTTAAATTACCTATTTCTAATTCTCAAAAACCTTAATACTACTTTTCTAATTGTTTATGACCCTACAAATTGGATCACTCTATAAAAACAACCACCTTAGCCCACATCAAATTTGCATTCCCATCATTTTGTCCCTCTCGAAGAATTGGTAAATTGTGAACATGAAGCACTGCATCTTGCTCCTTCTCTTCAGCATTCCTCTCTTCCTCACAACAACATCTCATGCCATTAGGATCAAGTTTTCTTCAGCCCCTTCCACTTCAACCCAACATCATCTACAACCTCTTCATTCATGGGCCAACTCTCCAATCACCAGCAGAGGTAGAAACTTTGAGTTTCAGAAGAGAACAGTGCCCACAGGATCCAACCCTTTACACAATAAGAGATAGATTTTGGGTTCACATATGTTTCTCTTACACAGGTACATATATATAAATATATATATACTTTATATGTGATACAAAGTCAAATTGGTGTTGCATTTGTATCTGATATCAGAAAGACTGCAGAGTTAACTAGAAGTTGAAGAGATTCTGATGTAAAAGAAAAAGGGTAAAGAGAATTTTGTGCCCTGAAAGCTTGAAATTGTATGTCTATTAGAAATCAGAAATTAGAAACTAGAAGCGTTTAGCTATGTAATGTCAATTTAAGAAATCTTTTGGAGATCCAACTTAAATATAAGATCACTTTTTAGTTTTCTTAATATATAATTATAAAATTTATTTTTTAAATTGATTTTATAAGATTGAATTAAATTTAAATTTTATTTATTTATTAAGATGATATAGAAGTGATTTAAAACTTATTTTAACAAAAAATTTCAGATTAATTACTTATATTTAGTCGCTATCAAATCATATAAATATTTAGTTTTGTGAGTTGACAACTTAATGAACGTTAGAAATTATGTAAACTAGAAATAAATTCAATTTATAATATATAATTGAATTCATAATTGTAAATAGTTTTTTTTATAAACAATGAATTAGTATTTGACTAAAGTTATCTCCATTATGTACGTAATTTTTCAAGATTTTTTGGTTGCTTGGAGAAGCAAACTTGCCGAATTTTGAATGTCATGATTCTCTTTATCTTTTCTTGCTGATATACCTCACTCACCAAATAGTTTTTATTTCTGTTATTCTAATCTGAACACACTATAATATGAAGGCATATACATAAGTTGTAAATTTGGTTTTATTGAAAAGTCTTTGTTAAATATTTTAAAAAGAAACAAGGGAAATATAAAGAGTTATTTAGGTAGTTATAATTTAGATTTGTAAAATTGAACAAAATTAACCAAATCATGTTAAATTAATTAATTTGCTATCATATCTCTCATTAGTAATGTGACAGTGCACTAGTGAATCATTATACTTCCTCTACTACCATTGGTCCCAAATTTTGAATGCAGTGTGTTAAATACTCATTACTTCATACAACAACCACATTTCTTCTTCCCTAAAATTAAATCATATTAATTACACGCGATTCTAGGATACGTATTAATTTGTTGTATAAGAAAATATAGTCTAAGTTTAAGCTTTAAAATATATATTTTAAAAAATAATTTTTGGCATCTAAGTTGAATTAAAATTCATCGATTTTTTGTCATCATATGAACCATTATTAAAAAGAAAAGAATGAAATGCACTCCCAACTAAATAAAATAAAACACGAGTCAAAACGTATTGTGAAAGAAATCCAATTCATACTAAGAGAAGACATAACCAAATACCATTTAAACACAATCTTATTTTTAATAGTCTCGTGATAATAGTCGTGGTTTAGCCGTCTAATTGAAATGATTTCAGTAAAGATAATTTTAAATAGTACTAAATCGTCTACATCGATTATAAAATACAAAATTAACAAAAATAATAATTATAATTAAAATAAACTCAATTTGATAAATTTTAAATTAAAATATTAATTTTTTTCATAATTATAATTTAAAAATATATTATTAAAAATTTAAAGTGTAAATAAAAATATGTTTATCATCGTACTAAATTTAAGCATAATGATATCAATGATTTTTAAGCCAAATAAAATTTGTATAATTAAGTTTAACTCTTTTATTTTCTTAAAAATACTTATAAATAATATGGACCCAAACTATCGAACATCATGAAAGTAATTTATTGCGATCTATAGTAGAAATTAAAAGGTGGGTATTATTATACAACACCCTAAAGTTTAATAATTATAGACGTTTCATGGTAAGGTTTATATTTAAATCATGACTTACATTTTATAAGACATTTCCAATTTTATAAGAAATTTCCAATTTTATAAGACATTTCATATATATCTAACGTAAAATTTTAAGAACAAGAATTTTTAATAAAACTTTAAATTATAAGAATAAAAAACTATTTTTTTCTTAAATCATTTTTTCTTTCCATAAATTTAAGTAAAAACAATTGTTAAACTAGAAATTGTATAAAACCCTTTTGTTTGAATAAAAGTTATTAGAGTCTTGAAAATATATAATTTACAAAAGATAAATTAAGATTTCATATAATAATTTTTTATTAAAATATAAATATGTGTTCTTCTATACAAACAAAATATTTAAATTTAATTTTACAATAAGGTAATTACGTAGTGTTAAAGTTACACTTCATAATACAAATTAAAATAGGTAAATTGTTTTACAACAACTCATAATGTGATGAAAACCTAGGAGAGGGATCGCCTACTGACCCGACCCAACCTCTGAGGAGGAAGACTAGGAGCATGACTCAAGACCAAGGGTCCGGGCAAGATTCTTCAACCATGACCTCGGCACCTACTATATCTCAAAGGATCACTAGGAGCAGAGCACAAACTTTGGGTGTTGAGCATCAGTTGGTCTCACTATTTGTAATTTCAGTAGAGTAGGTCCATAGAGCATAAATAGGAGGTGTAGTTATTAAATTAGGCTCACTTTATGGGTCCAAATAGCAAAGATAGGCTAGAATAAGGTACCCTTAGCATAATAGGGGGTGTGGGTAGCATTTTAGCTTGTTCCTAACCCCTTTGGAAGACATTTTGACCTAGTTTCTAGAAGGACAAGCCTAGGATGCGGGTCTGACTTAGTCAAACCCTAAGGCTGCCCATTTTTTCCCTTTTCCATCCTGCCCTATTAGCTTGTTCTCCTAGGCTCCTTCACCTATAAATAAGAGGCCTACCTAGTGTATTTGACAAGTTGAAATTAATAGAAGAAGAGTTACTCTGCACAAACTGTGTGAGGTGTTAGTGAGGTTTGAATTCCTCTTAACATTTAGGTCTTATCTTGTGAGTATTGAAAGCTCTCAAGTGGCGGCTATCATCACTTATCTTGGAGGCCAATCACACTCCAAGTGGCGTGTTCCATTTCTCAAATCCATCACCTAAGCTTTCTCCTTCCTTCATCCATTCTCCTTCATTTTCGCCTTCCATTTTTATGTTCATTGTCTTTGTTTATTTCATTGTTTTTGCTTTCGGTTTTGTCTTTATCATTTAAGCTTTGCATCCATTATCACCATATCTTGTCTTTTGATCTTTGCCTTTGTGAAATGAACCTTCACATCTACTTAACCACTTGGTTAAGTTCATGTGCAGTGGGGATTTTCTTAAGATTTTCACTCTTAAATTCCTTAAATCTCAATCTAAGTGTCACACCATAAAATGAACAATCATAAAATCAACTCTCATCATGCGGTTATCAGAGCTTAGGTTCTTGAGCTTATTTTGCTTTGAGTTTGTAGAGCATGGAAGCTTTGATGATCCAAATCTGTGATGAAGGGTTGATGCTTTGCTGCTTTTGGTTGGAGCTTAGTTCTAGGGTTTTTAGAATTCTTGTAAAGATCATTCTTGTCCTATGCATAAAGCTAAATAAATCTATGTTAAAAAAGAAAAATGTTTTTCTAAGCAAAGACAAAAACAACTGTTTGAATTCACGATATAATCGGTTGTTTTACACTTAGCTTGATTGAAGGTTTTCAAAACAGTTTTTGATTTGGTTGACTAACTGTCATAACCTATTCAATCAGTTAAAACAACATTTCAACCGGTTGATTGTCACATTTCTAACAGCTTTTCAAAAACCTGTTAAATCCTGTTTTCAGTTGAATTAAAACTATTTTGGCTCATCTGCTTAGAACGGCTAGTTTTAAGAGCTATAAATATGGTTTCTCTTTGTATTAAAAAATACACAGAAAGTGAGATTGAAATTGTATTTGAGAAGAGATTCAAATCAAAGTTTTGCAAGATTGCTAAGCAGTTGTGCATTGGTTCAAGATCTAATCTTAGGAGCTCTGTGATTCCTGAATTACTAGGTGTAATATGTTTCTTTCTGATTCTTTTCTAAACTTGTAAAAGGTGTGTAAACCTATAAGGTCAGAGGGTGTTCTGACTAAGGTTGTGTGAAAGGCCAAGAGGGTGAGTGCTATTGTGGTTTCAAGATCACCTCTTTGTTTGAGTGTGTGTAATTTGTGATTACTAGTGGAAACCCAGTGGTTGTTCTGGGGACTGGATGTAGCTCAGGGTTAAGTGAACCAGTATAAATTGGTTGTACAATCTCTCTCTCTCTCTCTCTCTCTCACTCATTATGAACTGTTTGATTTGAATTTGTATTGTTGCTTCCATAAACAACTGGTTAAAACGAAGTTTCAACCGATTGATTTTCAGCAAACAGTTTCAATTACCTTATTTGATTGGCTTCCTTGATTACTTCTTTTGTGATTGTTGTTAAAACTTCATTCTTATCCAATCTTTTTGAAAATATTTTGATAAACATTTCACCCCCCTCTTGTTTAGGTCATTAATTCTAAAAATTGGCATCAAGAGTTAGGTTCTTAAAAAATATTCAAGTTTTGTTTTTTCTAAAACTACTTTAATGGTTGATAAACTACCTTTTGGAGAAGGTGCTTTTATAAACAGACCACCACTATTTTGTGGTGTGAATTACCAGTTTTGGAAAGTTAGGATGAAGATTTTTATGCATTCCATAAATAAAGGAATTTGGGAAACAATTGAAAATGGTCCTTTTATTCCTCAAGTTAAAAAAGATGATGTCTTAGTTGATATGCCCCGTATGAATGGACTGAGGCTGATAACAAGAAAGCAAAGTTTGATTGGATTGCTAAAAATATCATAACCTCTGCTTTGAGTTGTGATGAGTTATTTAGGGTATCACAATGCACTTCAGCAAAAGAGATGTGGGACATCGTTGAGGTCACACATGAGGGAACTAATGATGTAAAGAGGGCAAGAAAGCATGCTCTCATCCAAGAATATGAGTTATTCAGAATGCAGAAAGGGGAGACAATCTCTAATGTGCTGAAACGGTTTTCCCACAATGTGAACCACTTAATGAGCCTTGGAAAGAACTTTGATAAAGAGGAGCTGAACATAAAGATCTTGAATAGGTCTTGGCAGCCAAAGGTCACTACTATTTCTTAGTCAAAGGATTTAACATCCATGACAACAACTTTTGTGTTTGGTAAACTAAGTGTACCGTCCCGTATCCGGGCGTTGACTGAGTCAAGGTCAAAGTTAACGCCTGGAGAGTCAAAGTCAACGCAGGGCATCGCCTAGGTGGAGAGACGCCAAGTGCCAGCATCGCCAAGAGGAAGCGTTGCCAAGGCAAGGCGTCGCCTAGGTGAAAGCGTCGCCCAACCAGGGCGTCGCCAAGATCAACTATCATTAAGTC
>Ga0123342_1010854_pt1 | contig 10236 bp, 4 predicted proteins | sample Turbeawhitnodule_FD_89960 | JGI IMG/M metagenome (GOLD analysis project Ga0123342, IMG submission 89960) | Root nodule microbial communities of legume samples collected from Mexico - Turtle bean Mexico white nodule | ecosystem: Host-associated > Plants > Roots > Nodule | place: Mexico: Nepantla...
AAAAAGCAAAGTTTTAAGTTTGAAAATCCAACTAAACTAAGTTCATCTAAGAATTCCATTCTTATGTAAAAATAATGATTTGAAGTAAACTTAATAAATTATATTGAACAAGTTCCTAACTCGTCACTTATTATTAGGGTGTATGAAATTATCTCTAACTCTGCAACTGATTGTAAATATTCTAAAAAGGCTACAGTAGTATCAGTAATGGAAGTCAAACAAATATACTCTAGATACCTTGTCTAATCAAGACTGAGGCAGTTCTTTGCAGCAGTTAAATCTCTTTTTTTCCAAATGCAATTTCCTAAACATAGCCAAACATCGGCAAGAGATGGATTTAACTTAACCTGGTCCATGTAAAAGTCGATTACAATCATTTAAACATCAAGAAAAAGACACTAAATCAAAGAACCTAAAATTCAATCTTGCTTACTGCTTTTGATAGATGATCCTCAGCTTCTTTCCTATAGTCAGGAAATACATCCAACATCTTCCCTCTAAAGATATTCAAATGTTGCACGTTGTGTAGGTGATTTTCTTTGTTCTGGCACATGCAACAAATTTTATTAACAAACTTTATCAGAAATAAGCAGAAGCATTGTTCAAAGTGGAAGATGTCATCTTATCTTCTAAGTAACTGAGTCTGAGACACACAAAAAATGAAAAATAATATGAAAACAATTATGCAATCTTCAATATGAACAATATAACAGTTTTTTGTAAACATATTGTTTCATATAATATAAAGCATCACAACATTACCAACACTTACAGAGAAATATGCGAGGAACAAAAAGGACCTACAAATGTTCTTTTATTTATTTGGAGAAAAAACGTATGACAGAGTATGTAGAGAGATTCTATGGACAGTATAACAAAAGAAAGACATTAAGTCAAGACTGCTCACATTTAAGCCAATCAAAGATATGTATGTGATGGAGTTACAACTAGTGTAAAAGGTGAAAGTACAGAAGATTTGCCTATAACCATAGTGTGTGCCAACAACCTACTTTGAGCCCTTATCTTTTCATCTTGGCTTGGGGCAAGCACAGTACATATTCAAGAGTTAGTGACACGGTGCATGCTTTTTGAAGTCTACCATGATAAAGTCTTAGTGGGAGAGTTGGGACAAGAAACAAATGGAATGTTAGAGATATGCAAATTGGAGACAAGCCTTGACTGGAAAGATATGGATTTGTCTAAGTACAAGTATGACAAAGTATAAGGAATTTATCAAGAGACACAACACAATAACTCTAGTTTGGAGGTAAATGTTGAAAACAGAGTACCAGGAGTAGCATAGTTTAAGTACCTTCAGTCCATCCAACAAAATATCATAGGGACAGAGAGTAACCTCTAGAGTAAGCCGCTAAATAGTCTACTTGTACATCCTTGGCCATCATTGCAGATTTGGAGGTAATTAATTTTCAATTATCATTCTCGATTCTCAAAATCTTTTATTATAGTAAAAACAGGATCATAGTAATTCTAATACGAAAAGAAATGAATCAGAATAAATGGCAGAATTATTTAATACTAAGATTAATGTTGAAGCATGCCAACTATGGACTTTATATAGTTCCTATTTTGTTCTTTATCAACTCTTTCACATTCTTTGCTTTGGATCATTGTTTTATCTGGCATCTTTAGAACTGGAACCTCGAAATTGAGTACCGACATGCTACCAAACTCGTGCAAACAGATTCGTATGTGCCAACTTTTGGAGGTTTTTGTAAGAAACAAATAATAGAAACAGTTCTTCATTGACAAACACTCAACTAGCAATTAATTGATGAAATACAACATAAGAACAAAATCTAGGGTTCTAAAATAGGGAAAATACACAATGAGTAAAGTTGCGTTCGATGAGCAAACACAAAAATAAAAGCAAAGGAGAATAATGGAGCACGAATCGAAACTTACGATGATAAGCTTGAAGAGGTTAGTCTCCTTCGGAGCATAGAAGCGTCTTGGTGTAGAGTGCATTATCGTTGCCGTAGTGGTCACCGTTGCAATGCGTTTGCAGAGTACGTTTGTGCAGAGTGCATTTGTTTTAAGAGTGAGAGATTAACAGAAAAGATTAAAGAGAGATAGATAAATTTTGAAATTAAACCTGTAAACTATTTGCTCATATTTGAAAAAATTAAATAAGTTTTTGAAAAATATGCATCTTTATTTAAATTAATTTATTAAATTTTTAATTTAAATAATATTTTGAATTTATTATTAATTTTAATTTTATATTTAAATAAAATTAAAAAATTAAAATACTATTTCAAATGTAATTTTTAAATTGATATTAATTATTTTAATATTATACTAAAATTAATAAATTAGTTAATTTATTTATATCAATTTAAAATATTTTATAAATTAAAAATTAAAAATTAATTTTATAAAATTTAATTACTCCAAAATTGGTATCTAAATTTAAATAATAGTGACTAAAAATTTAAGTATCTAATTATATGATAATTAGAAACTAAAAAATTATTTTCTAATTTTATTATTTTTAGAGACCAAAAATTAGTTTCTAAAATAAATTAAAAGTGACTAAAAAAATGTTTTCAATTACATTTTAACAAGTGACTAAAAATAGTTTCTATAAAATTTTTATTTTTATTTTTATTATTAGCTACCAAAAGTATAGTATCTAATTATATTATAATTTTTTTATTAATAATAGATACCATTTTAATAATCAATAATTTTTAGTTTATAAAATGATATCTAAATTAGTTACTATAAAAACTATTTTTTCTTTATTTTTAAATTAGTTACCATTCAATATTTTCTTGTAGTGTAATGTCAAAACACACTCTTTAGTAGTTCCCATACTACAACAAGCTGGATTTGTTTAAATCAAACAACTTACGCATCTAAAGGTGAATATGGTTTAGTATGGAGGTGTAGGCCTAAGACTTTTTAAAAATAGGAGACTTTTTTTATCAAGATCAAACAAGTTGAAGTATTGAAAATGTTTTGATGATGAAACTTGATGTCATTGAATTAGATTACATTCATTAATTATGTATGTGTACATGTAGGAAATGTATAAGTTTAAATTCAAGAAAGTAAAACATATACAGCCTCAAGTGATTTATGAAAATGTTTTTAAAATCTTTCATGAACATTTTAACTGATTATCAAAGTGATTAATTGACTTTCACTAGTAATAATCAATTAAGTTTTGTTTAGAAAATTTTATTTTAAAATCCATGTTTCACATTTAATTGATTAGCAAACGAAATGATAGATTATGCTTTTGCATTTAATCGATTATCATTTGATATAATCAATTATGTTTAAAATATTTCATTTTGATTTGCTACACCTTGCACATTTAATTGATTACGTCAAAATAGTAAAATCATGTTTGCACATTTAGTCCATTATGAAGGTAAATAATCAATTATTCTAATAGAGTTGAACAAAATAAGAATAAAATAATTGGTTATCACTTAACATAATTAGTTAAATCAAAACTAAAATGTCTTCATAAATTGTTTTAAGATTATCTTTGCACAAAAAATATTTTAAAATTCTCATACACTTTGAGATATTTATAAACATGGTCAAGAAAAACTCTAAGAACATCATTTTATGAGAATTCATTCAAAAACACTTGTAAAGGTTATGTACTTAATATTTTGTTTAGTCTTGAGTGATTTCTTTCAAGTTTTTGTTATTGATTTATATTTAACCCCATATTGGTGTGTTTAAAAAATGTTTCTACAAAATATTTGTGATAGCACTTAATGGTTGTTTAAGAGATTGATAGTTGCATTATTGATTCAAATGAATCTAAAAGATAATGTACAATTCATTATCCATTTTATCCTTCTAACCCTATTTTGTTTACAAGACTCATACATTCCATCTTTCCAACGAGGAATGCACTATAACATTAGAAGATGTTGGACTTCAACGGAGATAGAGTACTAAACTTTAAAAACATGTCTCAAAATTATCTAAATGGGTACATAACAATGATAAATAATGTGATTAGGTAGTAGTCACACACAAAAAAAATCTCAAATTCTTCTACAATTTTCTTCAATATTATGTTTGGTTATAATTTTCATCACAAAACTCCTTTTATTCTAGTTTTATAGGCTTTTTAATCAAGGTTTGTAGAGATCAACACCACCCAAGTCTACAGGATGAAAAATTGTGGATGTCGGGTACCATGTTAATTTGTTTTGCAGTTGTAGAATGTCATCAATTTGGCAATGTCAAGTTATAGTTCGATATATTATAAGAATTTCCTTCCTAACTTAACAATTTAGAGAAAATCAACAAAATTGACATAAGGATCAATGTGTGGAACAATAAACGTGGACTAACATTGATCGATAATCCAAGGATTGTTGTTCCATATACATGAATACATGGAATATATAATTAATTACATTTATTTCTTGTACATTCCACAACTACTTGAGCATCCAAGAAACCAACATCATAACCTCACCACCCATATTTGAAATTGGTACCTTGTTCATTCAATCTAATCCAGTGCCTTAAGAGCATTGGCTATGGATGACAATTTGTTTGTGTTAAATTATAATGATTTGATGTTAAAATTTATTTGCCAATAGATGTTAAAACATTGATTTCAACTCATGCTTACATGCAATCCTTTTACTCAAGAAATTTTAATAATCAAGCTGGTAATTCTACTACTCTCTTTCCAAACTACGGTGTATACCAATAATATAAGCATAAAAAATCCATATCAAGTTTTTCATACTGGTGTCCAACAACTACGATGTCCTTGAATAACAACTTGTTAGAGCAAAAAATGCAACAGTCAAAAAAGGGAATGCAATGACTACTATTTAAAAGCCTATAAGAAGACATGTTTAAAAGAGAAGTGATAAGCATAATTTTATTCACACTTAATAACTTTAATCATAGATGTCTTGGACTAAAATAATGAATAAATCAAATGTTTTAATTGAGATTCATCAAATTTGGTTTATTTTGGTTTGAGTTGCTATCTCTGCTAATTTTGTGTCTTTAGCTAGAGTAGACGGTATGACTTGACGATTACAAGAAGTAAACAATTTGACTAGACAATATGAATGAAGTGTCTACCATTGTGAATGAGCCAAATAACATCTGAATCAAAGTGAAAAATGAAATCTAAGTTGAAGAATTAGAGAACAAAATTTACAATATCTCAGAAACAGAAGCGAAATCATCCACGAAGATTCGAAGAAACAAAGTTCTAAATTAAATAGGAAAAAAAATCTGAGAATTCTGGAAATTTGGAAATTTAGAAATTGTGAACAAAATTTGAACTAAAATATTTTCCCGAAATCCTTGGAGCAAAAAAGGCTTGACAACAGCGTTCGAAAATAGAGCATTAGGAATTTATAATTTTTATTTATTTTCTTCTTTTTAATTTTTTCAATTTGCCTCCGTATGGAAGGTTAAAATCCTTATCGTTAATTCTCTTGTAATTTCATAAATAATTCTAAGGTATGTGTAATTAAAGTTTGGTTCTTCAATATCTGATTATGCTAAAATGTCTAGTTTTTTTCTAAGTTCCATTACTATTTTGGGAATTGTTTTTGAACGCATGTTGATAATTCAACTTTTTATTTAATTAAACACTTGTTTAGTTTTCTGAACAATCTCTTGGGCTCATGATTCAAGAAGTAAAAGATTAAAAACCTTATAGGTAGACGCATCGAGACGAGTAATGTAATGAATAAATTAATGGAAGATCTTAATGGACAACCTGCTTTATTTTACTATTTAATATTATTTACTTTATTTTTCTACACAAAAAGCTCAACCCCTGTTTACTTTATTATTAGTGCTAACTTTTATTACTTGCAGATGGATTCTTAATATTTATTTACTTTTATTAAATTTTATTAAAAACCAGTGATTTTTTTATTACTCAAACTTGTTAGAATAGGTGGCCTAAAACAATAAGATTTTCATATACTGTACTGAAAATTGAATAAAATTAACTACTTGATTATAAAAAGAATAGAAAGCATATATTCATAATAAAAATTAGTTGTAACAAAAATTCAACCAATTGATTTAAATGCAAAACACTGTAAAGCAACATATAAAACAAATATAAGAGTAAGAGAGAAAGAGATTACACATGAGATTTATACAAGTTCACTCTTACACCAAGAGGTACATCCAGTCCTCAGCAAACCGCTGAGAATTCACTAAAACAAACAAACAAGGTTTACAAAAACAGTCAAGAGTGTTGATCTTGAACCCTACAAGAACACAAAACACTCTTAACCACACACGAAATTCAGAAACCATATCTGAATCTGTTTAAACCAAAATACAGTAAAAAGAATAAAGTTTGACTACACCTCGATTATTACAAATGAAGCACACAAAAAATGTAAACTCATAAACCTTTTTTACAGAACAAGTGTGATCCAAGAAGCAAACCCGATCTTTAAGAATGATTTTAAGACTTTCTATTTTTCTCTCTTATGAAAATTGTTGTTTGAAATGATCATATTACATCCTTATACAAGGTAATAATGTTTGTAAAAATAGTTTGATCATTTAATGAAAATATTTTTATTAATTAAAAACAGATTGGTTAATATAACATAATTCTATTAAACACATTTAATTGATTTTTGAAATAACTGACTATTTTCTATTACCAAATGAAATCAACAGATTTTAAACCAGTTCTTTTATCGAAATAACTGATTGATTTCACTTTAAAAAATTTAAAAATAGAAAACAAAACATTTTTAAATCCTTAAAAACTTTAAGTATTTTCAATCGGTTGATACAATAAATCAATACGTTAAAAATGCTTACTATAGTCAACAGACTTGAATAGAAGCAATTTCAACTGATTAATGCATGAATAAATAGGTTAAAAAAATACATAGATTTAGAGAACAAAACTTTTCCTGGAGATTTCTTTTCAAGTAACTTGGATCATAATGTAATGCAAACTTATACATCAAAATCTACCTAACCAAACACACACATAACTTCAAGTCATCAAGATAGATTGGATTCACCGACACTTCATGGTCAACAAAACTTTGTATCTGTGTTGAGCCAGGAGTGGTTAGTGTTAAGAATACTCATTGTTAGTCAAGAGTAGCTTGATCAAAGTGTACTCACACTAGTGCAAAAAAGCCCATTTATGATAGCTAATATACACTGGTTTCATTGTCAAACGTTGTCCATCAAAACACGGTGTCATTTTTTAAATTAAAACGAAGGTATAGACGACGTTCCTTGTAAAACCGTTGTATATTTCAATTACTGAGCAAATAGATGGTGGTTGTTGGGTGGAACTGTCATCTATCAGTGTAAAATATACATCGATTTTACGAAAAGTGATGTATATTGCAATGTGTTTAGGTATAGATGGTGGTTTTATCAAAGAAAAGTCGTATATACCTCCGTTATTTAACCTAATTCAAAGTTGACCACTTATGCTTTCGTTATTTTCATTTTTGTTTCGTCTACTTCGCACTCATTGGCTTCGTTCTCTTCAACTCATTCTCTTTGTAAGTTCTTCCTCCACCCTCATTGCTCTTTCTTCCATTCAGTCTATTGCTTTAGGTTATTGTCTGTGTTTTTCCATCACCACTGTGTGTTTCGTCGCTGCCACCACTGTGTTTGTCGTTTTGCTCTTCTTTGTTTTGTTGTCACCGTTATTGCCCTCCACCACCGCCACAGTTGCAGGTTGGTGCAATTTTTAAATTTTAAATTTTATTTTTTAGTATTCATGATAATTTATATATGTTAGTATTTATTATAATTTTTTAGGAAATTATTATTAGTTTATATTATGTTACTTGTAGTTATTATTAATTTATAATTTGTTAATTTATATTATGTTAATTGTTAGAATAGAATTATTAATTAGTTAGGTTGTAATTAGAATAATATTATTTTATAAATAATTTAATGGTTTATAATTAATATTCTTTATTGAATTGTATGTATGATTAAATTTTTTAATTTTATATTGCATGTATATTTATAATTCTTACGTGTTAGTATTGAGTCTGAGGGTGTTCGACCCTCGACAATTGTTGTCCGTATGAGAGACTCTTAGTTTTCCGTTTGAGATTTAATACATGTATTTATCTACTACTCCTCCAATTGTAATTTTTTTTAAACATTTTTAAAAAAGCAGAGGAGGTTGTAATGACAGTAATTGTATTGAGTCTTGCATTGTCTATGTCTAGGTGGACAATTTGATAAGAGCAAACACTCTTTATTAGTTCATTAGTACGAAACTTGTAATTTATATGTCATATATTTTACGTAATTTTGGTTCATAGTATTCCGTTTTGTTTTTCAGGTACATATTTGATTGTGGAGATTTTGTGTCACTATTTTCATTTTGTTTCACCTTAAGACCAATGCAAAATGCTGCCGAAATTTTATTAAATATAAGGAATGTTGATTAAAATTATGTACAATTGAATTATAATAAAAGTGAATCTTCTCGAAAGAGGTAGGTTCATACTTTTAATAAAAAAGTGATATTTTACAAGCATTAGTAAACACCTCAATGACCATTACAGAAGATAATGGATCGAGATTGGATTAACTCAATTCATATAAGCGATGAGTACGAAAAAGGAGTAGAAGAATTTATACAATTTGCACAATGTGGCGCCAATAGTAGTGGTGATGATGGAGTAAAGTTTAGGTGTTCGTGCGTTAATTGTTTGAACGGGAGTAGATTGAATGTTGAATTAGGGAGCACCTTCTATGTCAAGGGTTTCTACGATTTTATACAACCTAGACATGGCATGGTGAATTATTAAATTTACCAAGTGTGTCTGTATCCCAAGAATATGTTCGGGCCACCATGGATGATGCAATACATGATGATCAACTGGAGGACATGATTCGTGATGTTGAAGCTGAGTCTTTTGCAGAAGCGCATGGATATGGAAGTATGTCAAGCGATGTGGAGACTCTATTGTATCCTGGATCAACTAACTTCACACGATTGTCGGCGGTGTTAAGATTGATGAATTTGAAGGTAATAAATGGATGCACTGATAAAAGTTTCACATAATTGCTTCAGTTTTTGAAGGAGATGATTCCAAAGGGAAATACTCTACCTAATCATAATTATGAGGCCAAAAAGATTCTTTGTCCGATGGGTATGGAGTATAAAAATATATGTGCATGTCTTAATGATTATATATTATACACGAAAATTTTTGAATTTTTGAAAAAATGTCTGAGGTATGGGTTATCACGTTATTAGTTGAAACAAAAAAGACGATGATACTATTGAGGAGATGGAAAAGCATGGACCTTCAATGAAGGTTGTGTGGTATCTTTCTATCATTCCAAGGATGAAACGTTTGTTTGCAAACCCAAATGATTATAAGAATCTTAGATGGCATGTAGATGAGAGGAAATGTGATGGCATGTACCACCATCCAGTTGATTCTATTCAATGGAAGAAATTTGATTACGAGTTCCCGAGTTTGGTAAAGAGTCAATAAATATCCGACTTGGTTTAGCTATAGACGAAATTAATCTGTTTGGTAATATGGGTATGAATCACAGTTCATGGCCTGTTTTACTAGTTATTTACAACTTACCTCCTAGATTGTGCATGAAGCGAAAATACATTATGTTGTTCCGGTCTAAGACAACTAGAAAATGACAGATATTTATCTAAGTCCCCTAACTAAAGATTTAAAGTTAATGTGGGATCAGGGTGTTGAAGTATTTGATGGATTTGCTAATGAAACTTTCAAGATGAATGCCATGTTATTTTGTACCATCAATGACTTTCTGACATATGGTAACATATCAGGGTATAGTGTTAAGGGTCATAAAGCATGTCCAATATGCGAAGAAGACATCACTTCTCAACAATTAAAACAAGGAAGGAAGATAATATATCTTCAGCATCAGAGGTTTCTTAGAAGTTATCATCCTTACAGAAGGTTGAAAAAAACCTTTAATGGACATCAAGAGACTAATTGATGCAAAACTAGCTTGTTTTGGCTTCTTTTTTTGTGTAGTTTTTGTGTAGCTTGTTTTGGCTTCTAAGATATAGAGGCTTAGAAGAGGTGTGGCCAACTTCTAAGAAGATTCAAACAAAATACTAATAGAAGTGCAAACTTGAGAGTGAGAATTTGAAGACAAATGAGCTAGCAACTTGGGCAGCATTTCATTATCAATTCAAATCTAATTTACATGGGGGCTAGCACTTGTATTTATAGTGCT
>Ga0123342_1010855_pt1 | contig 10236 bp, 5 predicted proteins | sample Turbeawhitnodule_FD_89960 | JGI IMG/M metagenome (GOLD analysis project Ga0123342, IMG submission 89960) | Root nodule microbial communities of legume samples collected from Mexico - Turtle bean Mexico white nodule | ecosystem: Host-associated > Plants > Roots > Nodule | place: Mexico: Nepantla...
AAAAAAAAAAAAAAAAGTGGAAGCAAGAAAGGCGGCAAAAAAAAAAAAAAAAAATTGCAGCAATGAAGGCTGTCAAGGAAAATGATTACAGCAATGAAGGCTAAAAAGAAAAAAAAATTGCGGAAGCAGAGTCTCCTAGATCAGGAGCTCTATACCAAGTGGAAAGAAATAAATGAAATATATTTCTGAGATATCTTACAAATGTGATTACAGTCTCTATTTATATACTTTTTTACAACCTAATTAAAGAAAGAAATAATAGGCAATGAAAGCCAGAAATAATGAGAGTTTAAAGCTGTACAAATCAAATAAAATCAAATCACTAACAAATCTGTCCTAATAAATATAAAATGGAATCTGCACTTTATTATAACATAATTCTCCTGATTATGCAAAAAAAAAAAAAGAATCGACTTCAATAATGTTGTATTGAAGCCGTGCAAAAAGCTTGTGATCCTAAACTTCCCAAACTTCATATGGGGGATTCACACGATCAACATCATGATCTTGATAAGAGAGATATTATGGAGGAATCGTAGACTAGCAACGAATAAGTGAAGTAAATGTGATTTAATAACAGGTTCAACTCGTGGACGCCAATGAAGATAGTTGGAGTCATCAAGGTTTTCAGCAAGGGAAATGGGAAAGGAATAAGGTGCAGAAGCAGCGGGATTAGCAGTAGCCATGACCAAAAGGAAATAACCAAGGTTAAAAACAATTAAAGGTTGCCGTGAGGATGGAATGCTCAAGATACCATCTTAAAGAAAAGTTAAAACCGTAATGAAGGATGTAATGTTTTATTATTTCTCGAACAGGTAAAGCATAATACAAAGGGAGCCTTTATAGTAGCTACCCTTGAAAGCAAAAAGAGCAAAACGCCAAAACAGAATCACTAAAAGGGACAGCTGGAAATAGCAAACTAAAGGGGGATATTGTGCTAGTGTAAAGGAATAATACAAAGAGAGAAAAGAACATATTTTATATTCTTTACTCCAATATATCATAATACCCCCATACACCCAAGATTTGTTGTGTTTTCAAAGCAACATCTACAACAGGCAGTTATTTGTAGTTCAGACTTCAGCCATAGACAAAACTACTTGTAACTTGAAAAGGAATTACCGTTGCATGTACTGAATAAGAATCAACACTATACATACAGAGTAAATTAAAACATGAAAGCAAAGCCATGTAGACATTTCAAACTTCTCACCCAATAATCCATGCTCCCCCTGTTACAAATATCAAAACTGGCTTAGGTTCACCAATATCGGCTGGTAGATACAGATCAAACCTGAAAAACCACAATTTACATGACTATCAGGCACGAATACATGAAATGACCAACATCACAAGATAGATTACCAGTGTTTTAATTTACCTGTTTCTGGGCTGATCTCCATAAACAAGGCTTCGCCTTACCTTGGTTGAGGAGAAATATTCATATGCAACTGCAAGAAGTCAACAGTAAGAGAGAGAACAATCAAAAGATCCGTTTTCAATTAATATTGTTGGATACATAATTTGTGTGAAATTTTCCACACCTCCCCAAGTGGAAGGAGAAACAGCAACATGTAATGTAGAAGAGCCAAGTGTCAGGAATGGCCATCAGATTGTCATTGAGCATTAAGTAAACAGAATGCGTAAGAAAATATATGATGATCTATTCATGATTGGAAGCTTCCAAAGTAAATTCAGACCTTAACATTTTCATTATTGGTGATAAGAAAAGAGAAAATCACAACTATATTAAGCAAACCTTGTAAAAAACCGGGCATAAGTAGCACGGCATAACATCCAAGGGCAAGTAATTGTGAAATCCAAAGGTAACCAATCCTGAACAATGTATCAACAGAAAATCAGGCATGCCACGAGGCACAAAGCACAATAGTGGGTGAGAACAGATTATTTTCAGTTCTTTAAAAAGACTTAATAAAAATAAGTAATTATTCCTTTAAAACAAAGTGAACAAAGCACTTAAAGTACATTTAGACTGAACTTATATTTAGATTATGTACGTTCTTAGTTGTATGGCTTTTAATATTATTATCACATGACATTTTAGAAGCAGGTTGAGAACTCTGTAACTATGCATGAGCTTCTATACTGGAATAATAAGCACTAATAACGCATTTTCAGAAACCGAGTTATTTTTCCATCATTTTTTATAAGTAAAAGCTAAAGCTTATGAAAATAATGTCTTAGAAACAGCTTAAGCACTAACAGATTTTATGATTATTTTTTACTAAATTATGATAAACTCCAAAATTTCATTCGGGCATAAGCACGAAGTGTCCACGCAAGTTTGAAAACAATTAAATTGATAGACATAAATATTTTTTTCAAAACTTTTTTTAATAAATTCTGATCAAAATCTTTTTATCTGATAATAAACTGGTTCCGTTAGCTTATATATTTAGAAAATACTCTTTACTACACCTCGAGAGATTTTTGAAAAACAAAAAATCAACGAATGTTCTCCAACAGATAATCGCAACTATTCATGCAAGCATTTACTATAACAGTGACTGCAAACTACTTGCTGAAATAACTCTATAAAAGGGAAACAAGCTCTTCAAACAACAACGTAGGTCGTATCAGAACACAACGCAACCAAATCAAGCATCTCGAGAATAGCCACGTCATTTGTCACAAAGACAAGTGATCAATATAGACAATTATATAAAATCACAACCATTTATTCTTAATTATTTGTTAGGCATCACATGTTGTGTCTTTCGAGGGAGAATCAAGAGAGATTCAGCACCAATGAGGCATAAGCAAACTCATATAAGACATTATGACATCACTTCTAACTCAAAACCTTAAGACAATGAGTTTATGGATCTTGTTGCTAAACTTTCTCATTTCTATTCAATGTGGAACTCAAACTAACACTTGGATACTTAACAATCACTCAACTTTCTCATTTCTATTCAATGTGAAACTCAAATTAACACTTGGATACCTAACAATCACCCCTTTAAGTCAGAGTTCCTTCTACACATTCCCCCTCAAGCAGAAGCATCTTTAACCATTTGGTGACCCGTTCATGTATTTCGTTTATCATAATGAGACACGCTTGACTAAAACCCTTATTACAAAGACTTTTGATACAAGGAATCCACAACCTAAGATTTTTTACCCACATACTCATTTGAGCCAGTCATCGAGATGAACCATTAGCTTTGATACCACTAATAGATTCCTTCAAGAGGAATTCACCAAGAGATTCAACACCAAGAAGTCATGACCAACCCATATAAGAGATTACAACACCAACGAGTCATGACCAACCCATATAAAAAATCACAACACCACTTCTAATCCAAAATTTTAAGACAATGAGTTTGAGTCTTCTTTCTTATATATTGCTCAACTTTATCATTTTTATTGAATGTGAAACTCAAACTCATACTTGAATTCCTAACATCTCATCTATTCATTCTTAATTATTTGAGGTAAATCATAGTAACAGAAGTAACAATATTATTAATTACTTCTAAGACAAAATTAGCAACTCCAAACTAAATATGAATCTATGTACACAATTGAGTTCATTTAGAATTAGAATATGTTTACACAAACTTGTTTATAAACACATCTAGAAAAGAAAAATACAAAAAATAATGATTAAGAATTTCTGAAAAAAAACAAGTTACTATATAATATTTTGTATAAAATTCAAAATATTAATTATATTTTTTAATACTTGTGTGGAAGCTTTAATTTTATAATAAGAAGTAATTTCTTCAAAAGTCGCATATAAATAATTTTTAACTGATCCACGATATTTTACATTAAGAATAATGCATGTAAATATAACTCTTAATAATTTCATGAACTAATTCAAACATGTTTGTTGTTTGCAAGGAACGACAATTTTTAATTGCGTGAAACAGACAGTAGCTGGAAGCGAAATTACAGTAAAAAAACGAAAAGTCATATTATATGCAAAATAATAATCAGAGATTGAAGGAAAAAACAAATAACTAAAGAGATTACTGAAATTTGACGCACTTACCCGAGGTAGCGAAGAAGCGTGAAGGCGAGGCGAGTAATCAAGTAGGTTTCTGCGGCGACGTGCTCAATGTTTCGGCGGAGAGATTCTTGCCGAGCGAGCGGAGGCCGGAGGCCGGTTTTTCCGTTAGCAAGGTGGTGCGTCGTGAGGTAGTTGGCGGAAACGGAGTCTGCAGTTATCGCCTGGGAGCCAACGTCATCCGGCGGAAGCGTGCGGCGGCGATTGGTGAGGGCGGCCATTGCTGGCGTAGGCTGAGGAATCGGAGAGTGTATCGGATCGGAAAAGAGTAAATTATTGCATTCGTTTTGTTTGTTATGAAGCGCCAATACTGATTTAGTTACATACGCAAATATAGTTATAGCGGGAGGCGGAGATGATGTATACGGAAATGGATTCAAAGCAATTGGATTTGCACTTTGTTTTGTGATAGTTTGATTAAAATCCTACGAACCAGATTTTATGTACTCTCCTCTTCCATGCTGTCGTGAAACTTCAGAAAACATTATTCTATTTTAAGACTTTAATATATTATTTTCAAACTAGTTTGTTTTATATTTTAGTTTTCAAAATCTTTTAATTTTATAACTTAAACTTTTACAAAATGAGAAAATTTAAATTTATGTAAAATATTTTCTTACATTCATTTCTTTGATATTTGAATTTTTTTTATTTTATTTTAAAATAAATAAATAATCTAATTATACATTTTATAATTGTTGGCATTACTAACCAAACCACTAAGGAAAGCACTAACGAAACCACTAACGAAAAGCCAATACTAATACTAACGAAACCACTAAAAATTTTCACTTAACATTTTGTTAATGAACGTAAAGTAATAGGAGAAATCAAAACCAATTACCCTAGAACTTATAATATTAGATTAGGAATGAAATAAAATTATGAGTTTCTTATAATATTATGAATAAAATCAGTGATTTTTTAATATTAGAAAAAAATAAAGAAAATATTTTATACATCAAAATTAATGTTTAAAATTTTATACGGGTTAAATAAAGAAATATTTAAGTATTACATTGATATCTAATTATATAATTGATTATAATATAAATTATTGAAATTAATTTGGCCTAAAATGATTATTGGCTATAAAAAGACAAAAAAAAAAATATGTAACTAAAAAGTATTTATGAAATCCAAAAATGATTTTGCATAGCAGTCATAAATTTATTAAATTTATTAAAACCACATATTTAGAAAAGATACTAAAATTCAACTTTTGTTTTAAATATTCGTCTTCACTAACTATTTTATAAATAGTTTATTTTTCTTAAAAGCATATAAATTTTATATAAATGTTTTTTTTTTAAATATTTGTTAGCTAAGTGGATTTTATTGTACTGCTCACTGTTTCGCATTTTTTCTGTATTTATTATATGTCATTTTTGCATTTACAAATTATTGATGTAGTTTTGGGTGTTAAATTGGTTGAGATTGTAATTTATATAATGATGTTTTTAAAATAATATATTAGTCCTAAAAAGAGTACTTAATAATGTTTTATAAAAAAAATTAGAAAACACATGTAGATGGTCATCCAATAATATTTTTAAAAATAATAATAGGATTTTAGATGTTTTGATAGTTTAATATGCTTTACGACCGTACAAATTTCTATTGAGAATATATGAACATTTTATTTGCTTTTGTTATAAACTTAAATCATTCTGAAAAAACAATAGACCATTTAATAAATTCCAATCATAAAATAAAAGAATAAAGACCAATCCTTAAAGTTGATTTTAACATGGATTAGACACTCAGATTTTAATTAGACGGTTAAATTTAGAAAGTCAATTTTAAACTATACAATTAAACATAGTAGAAGGTTAACAAAATGTTAGAAGGTTAACCAAACACAGTGTTAATTAAGTTTTAAAATGTTTCAAGTGAACTTCAAATATATTATGTGGTTACATATTGAAAACATGATCTGAAACATAGTGAGCAAAGTTGATATGTTTTAATGGAAGATATTTTGCAAAAACATAGTTGTTTTAAATTAAATATTCAAATTTTTGTTTGAAAAGGATTTTGAAAAACAGAGCACACATGTGTCCTATTCATTTAAAAGTTTTTCGAAACGTATTTTTTTGAAATATATTCAAGAAAAATTAAACTATGAATGATTTATTCTAAACTTAAATATATTGATATTGTTTGGATTAATATCTGATAATGGAATGTATTGATAATTCTAAGATATTAAGATATTATTATTCAGTGATATATTTGCTCTAACACATTAAAAATATTAATATCACTACAAAGGTTTCTAAATGTGATTTTAGAAACAATCAAGATGCAGACATGCACAAGTTTTCGTTTTCTTATTAAGCGTCCAACGAGCATAATGAAGTTATTGCAGAACGAAATTCATGTGAAGTCATTGATGACATTCAAAGTTGTTGCAAATAACAAAGAGAAAGAGAATATCTTAGAAACTCAATTAAGAAGAATTGAAGTGAGAAAGAGCATTAAAGACATAAGTCAAAACCTTCCTTGATCAACATCAAATGTAATGGAACTAAAGTGGAGTACGAGATTCAAAATTATATCCAACGTTCCAATCCATAACAAAGCTTGAAATAATTTAAGAGAGCATTGAAGCCAATTACAGATGGCAGAAACGCACAATAAATGACCAAGCAATCATTTCCATATCCAGCGTCCAAGGCAATTACAGTGAAGCAATTATGACAGAGATATGATTGCAGAATCAATCACATGCCTTAAAGGGTTAACATTCACATTAGAGATCATAAAGGAAATAATTCAAATTGTTTTATATGATCAAAGACGCAGAGAATATAATCAAAGCAAAAGTTGTCATATTCAGTGTCTGACATGAAGAAGATGATGAACAATGCATGAGAATGAAGGATACCCAGAGATTACAATTTTAAATAATCAGCATCCACATTTCGATTAAAAAGAGAAACCATTTAAATACAATTAAAGTCCAAGACACAGAGTACTCATAGTTTGAGGAGTGAGCTATATTGTAAATCCTTCACTATGTAAAGATAACCCTGATGAGGACATAATTCAAGACATAGGTGGACCCACAACAAGAGGAAGGCTTAAAAAGGCCCAAGAGACATTGCAGCACAAGGTGGCTAATCTTTTGGAGGCCCAATTGTTGAATGACCCACAATTTAAAAAGACTAAGTTGATTACATGCACAACATGCTTGGAGTATTAGAATAAAATAATATTATTATTTTGCTTGGAGTTAGGATTTGAACCTAGAACCAATTATAAAGTATTAATTTAACCACTGGGCCAAATGATCCTTTCTTGAAATATAGGGATTGTATTTTTTATTTTATTTACTTACAAAAGAGACAAGACCTATAACTAAATTTGTATTTATACACTTTTGGAATTCATAATGAGGATGAATGTTTTGACAATTTAATAAAGAGAATATATTTCTATTAGAGTTCTTCCCTGCATCTTGCTTGTGGCGCCTTATTTATACACTTATTAAGAATTCACCAATTTTTGTGGCGATCATCCTTAAGCTTATCAAACCTTGTTTGTGGCGCCTCTCACTATCCAGGTTTTCCTTGTTACTGTTTTTAATTGATTCCATTTCGTAACCCTAAATTCCTAATTCTATTGTTAGTTCTATTTAGAATCATATCAAACACTATGAGTTTTCATTGTTTTCTCTTTGTTCGATAGTGTTTTGCTCACTTATTAAGAGGTGTTAGTCTTAAGGGATATTAAGACTTATTTCCTATAGAGGTGTTCAATACTTGCTACCTAGAGAGATATTTAATATTTTGCCTAGAGAGGTAGAGAATACTTATGTTCATGGAGAGGTGGAGAATACTTGAGTTGATAAATGTTCTAAAGTGGGTTGCTTAAGAGGACTGGATGTAGTCTATTGTGGATGAACTATTATAAATTATGTGTATACTTTTCTCTCTATCATTTATCTTGATAATTTTTGTAGGTACTAAATTAAGTTCATGCTTTCTCCTATTATCTTTGGGTCTTATCTTGAGTGTAGTGCACCTCAAGTGGCGGCTCTTCACCACTCATCTTGGAGTCTCCTCCCAGTCCAAGTGGTGTGTCAACTTCTCACCATCCATAAGTTTTCTCTTCATCTTTTCTTTTCTTCACCATGCACTATTTCCATTCCCTCTTATGAATTTGTGTTCTTCTGTTTCCCTTTTCGGTTTCTATATTGTTTTCCTTTCCATTTATGCTATTTAATTCTCGCACCTCATCATCATCATCATCACCCTATATTGTGTTTTTCTCTTTGCCCTCTAGAAGTGAACCTTCACACTTACTTAACCACTTGGTTAAGTTCGTGTCCAGTGGGAATCTTTTTTGGGTTTCTTACCATAATTGATAATTCAAAAAAATCATAAACAAAGTGCAACCCATAAAATGTGCAATCCTAAAATCAACTTACATCACGTGGTATTCAGAGCATGGTTTTAAATTTTGCTTATCTTTTCTGAGTTGATATTTGCCTTTAAATTCTAGCACATTTTAATTTTGCTTTCATCTTCAAGCAATTTAAATTCCGCTTTCAATTTAGAACCTTTCAATTCAGTCTTTAAATTCTTGTTATTTACAATTCCGCCTTTTTATTCATTAAGCACTTTAAATTCTGCTTTTTAATTATTTTGTGTCAAATTTTTTTTACCTTACCTCATTTGCTTGAGTCTTATGTTCTTAGTGTTCTAGAAGTCTTTAAATCCATTATACTTATTTTAACTTTAATTGTGAAGATCTAAAAGCAATTAGAAATTGTTTAAGTGGTAGCTGATTTAAATCCAAACAAAGAATTCAAGTAATTATATGAATTGAATCTCAATCTATTTGTGAAAATTGAACGTGAATTGAAAATATGCATGCCAAGATTATAGACATTTTGAATCCATTAAACAAAAATAAAGACAAAAACAAAGTTAGTGCAATTCACTTTTCAAGTTCAAAATTGCTAAAAAAGGGATTCTTTTTATGTGACAAATTTTTTTCATATTTGTGGATTTTATCCTTCTTACTTTTACAATTTCTAAGAAAATCAAACTTCATAGTTAAAAGTTAAGTAAGTTTTTTTTAGTCTTAAACGTGTCTTTTCTTATTTGTCTTGCTAAGTTTTGTCATCATCTAAATTCCTTTTTTTGGTTTAGCTTTCTTCTTTAAACTTTTCTTGTTTGTCTTTAAATTTTTCTTAAAGTTTTGTTGGGAATTCTTTGTATGAGCAAGTGATAAGAGCTTTGACCTCTTTCACTTGAAGTGTTGCTACCAAGTGTCGACCCTTCGGTGTTTTTGAAAACCTTTCTTCAGTGATTCTACCCTTTTTTCCATCCTTTACTAAATAGTCGAGTGATACACGTGAGTGAGTGCATTAGTTGTGGTTTCAACTAATTGTTTGTTTTTTTTTCACAATTATGCATCACTTATCTTTAGAGGGATCTTCCAGACCACTATCTCCTCAAAAGGAAAAACTTTTGGTGGAACTTGAGGAGGCCAAAAGGAGCTTGATACCAAAGAAAGAAGACAAGAGGCAATTAGTCGCAAGGAAGCAAAGGCTAGAGGATACACAAGAGAGACAAAACTAAGAGCGGAGATGAGAGCCTAGAAGAGCTACTAGACATTACATGCACTATGGGAGTCAAGAAAAGAAGATTGGAGAATGCAAAATATGGGAACTAGGCGCCACCAACACCAACCACCAAAGCCTTCTTTTACTTTTGTAAAGTTACCTAGTTTTAGTGGGGAAAGTGACCCTATTGTGTATCTAGGATGGGAAGCTAAGGTAGAACAAATTTTTAATGTGTATGAGGTCAAAAAGGACCAAAAAGTTAAGTTAGCTTCCCTAGAATTTTAAGACTATGCCATGCAGTGGTTGCATCAAGTTGTAATGGACATCGGTTTGAACAAGAGACCAATCGTGGTCTCTTGGTATGATTTGAAAGAATGCATGTACGCGCGGTTTGTTCTCCTCATTATATGAAGGAACTTGGAAACTACTTTGAGTAAGATTAATATGCATGAGGAGTCAAAGATAGCTAGGTTTGTTTCTAAAGAAAAACCTTCCACCTTTACTCCTAAGTCACAAAACCTCAAGTAGAAAATGTTTCAAATGTTTAGGTTTTGGGCGCATAGCTTCCAATTGTCCACCAAAAGAACAATGATGGTCAAAAGGCGGGGAGGGGGGAGGG
>Ga0123342_1010856_pt1 | contig 10236 bp, 10 predicted proteins | sample Turbeawhitnodule_FD_89960 | JGI IMG/M metagenome (GOLD analysis project Ga0123342, IMG submission 89960) | Root nodule microbial communities of legume samples collected from Mexico - Turtle bean Mexico white nodule | ecosystem: Host-associated > Plants > Roots > Nodule | place: Mexico: Nepantla...
ATATATATATATATATATATATATATATATATATATATATATATATATATATATATAGACCTGACATATTCAGCTCAAAATTCAGGAAGTAGCGAAACAAAATTAAAATTTAGCTTCAAAGAAGATATTGTCTTGATCGATTCATGCAATTCATGAATAGAAATACAGTTATTTGATAAGCATATAAGTAAATTCAATACAAACAAGCATTGGTGTGGCTTACTTGATGATGATTTGTGTATCTAAACTTCCACTGGACTGTGATGCGTAAGATAAAAATCCTCCTTGCTTTGCATCTACATCTTTAAAAAATAATTATTAGATTATTTTTCATCAAAAACACTATGGTTGTTTCCTATGGCTGTTTCAGTTGAGGAATTTGGTCACGAGAGTTATCTTTATGAAAATTTGAACAACCAGTTTTTTAATGTCAATGTTTCCTATAACTTGAGTTCAGTATTGATTCTATGTTAATACAAATTTATTTTAATCATGTAGAAGTTGCTATTATCAGTGATAGCATCACTTTACATAGTAATGTTAGCAATGGAGATGCTAGTACTAGAATTATGAAAATGATGGGCTTGAAGAAATCAACCAAACCCTGCCCTCTAGCTTCTACAGAATGCATTGCTGTAAAGTTCAAGAAGGTCAAGAAGAGGATTTGTGTAGATGCCTAAAAATTTCAATTCTCTCTGTCCTACTTGAAACAATTTCTATAGCCACAAATTACAAAATGATGCCCTTACTACTAATTGTGTCTTTATCGTATATATTGTTTTTTTTGCAGTTGGCTAGAGGAATAATTGTCCATTTTGAAAAGGGAGGAAAAACAATGTAAGTAATGTTTAATAAGTTCTACTCTACATGATGCTGCTAAGAATTTTCCTTTCCAGTCGTAAGAGAATTTTTCACTTCATCAAAGTTGGGTCTAGACAATATTATGCTGCCAATAAGAGATTCAGCAGCACCACTTAAACTTTTCCTCCCAACTAAAGATTGCCAGAGTCCTCCAATACAGAGCCTCCAATTTTAACCCTCAGTAATGAACTGGAATTAAGATAATTCAGTTTTGGATCATACAAAGCAGAGAAGTTACCAAATGTCATATCAGGTTTCAAAAATAGTTTGTGCAAATCATCCTCCTTCTGGGAGTTACTTTTCGATGTGTCAAAAGCAGGCATGGAAGACCTTCTCTTTGCCACTCTCAAAATGTTTGCAGCCTCTCAACACACTAAGAAACGCTCCATGCATAGTCGCATGATACTGCTTGTTGGTTGCCTCTCCAGCAAAGAACACTCTTTCATTCCAAACACTCTCTGCAAGAATGTCATAATCATCTCCTGAAAACCCAACAGCAACATAAGAGTAAGATCCATATGCAAAGTGATCCTTCCCCCACAAAATACACACCGCCTGAACAGGATCCGGAACAACAATCCCCTTTGGATTGAAAATATCCTTACTCTTCAATGGTCTGCAACGCCTCTGGCCTTATCCCAATCTGTGCTCATATTAAAAAAAAAAAACAGAACTCTTATTATACTAAAAAAACAGGGTTTCAACAGACAATACAAGAAAGTGTTCATCAATCGAAAAAGACTGTGAAAACGAACCAATCAAATGCTGCACTTAATTATAAATTTCAACCATAAAAAAATAAATTTCAACCGTAAAAAAAATAAATTTCAACCACAAAACAAATGTACTGTAAACCGCGAACCCCAAAATCTAAAATATAAACCCTAAAGCAAAAGGCGAACCCCTCTCTACCTCCTCACTGTGAAGACCTTCATCTACCTCTTCATCGGCGGTCACCGAATTCACCTTCAACCTCGCACCAGATTGCAACACTCATACATGAAGATTATGGGATACTTACAAGATACGATTTCCAATTCACAAACACCCAAGTTACGATTAGGGCTTTTGGGGGAAGAACGCGTGACAAACTTTGGGATTCTGTGTTAGAAAACTTAATTTTTTTTTTCATTAAATACAATAGTTACCCAACTTATGTTTTCATTATAGGCTAATCTATTGTTATTTTTCTTAATAATTATTAGTGTTGATTAAATATCTCCATGGCCGACAAATATTTAATATTATTTTTTGTCTAACTTATACCGTTTTCATCGACACTAGTAACATTCTTTTATAGCTTACACTCTTTATGGTAACTAAATTATTTTATTTTTTTTATAGTGTGAGGTTTATATGTTAGAATGTAATATATTTTATTATGTGTCAAGCTAATTATCAAAGTGTTTTTATGATAAAATCTATTCTAAGGTGCTATAAACTAATTTCGGAGTTGAAAAATAATTTTTATAAATCTAAGATTACGGTTTCTCGGTCACATATAGAAACGTGTCGGATCTTTTGTTCAATTGAAAGGAAATCTGGGAGTCTCACCATCAAAGAAATATGGTCGACCTTCCTCTTCAATCACTACTTTGAAAAAACCTTCTTTAAATCTCTTATAGGAAGTGGTAAAAGGATGAAGGATGTCATTCTTTGACTGGCCGACTAGAGATACCCAACCTATCCGATCTCCCGGCCTTGTACCAAAAAAATGTAAAAAAGACCTAGGAGTGGACTTAAGACTAAGCACCTCACAGAGCAACCGAAAAGCCTAGAGCGCAACCCAACTATTCGGATGCAACTGCGTGGGAGCTACGTTTAAGACACGCAATACCTCTATGGTAAACTCATCGAAAGGAAAGAAGACATGAATGTCTGAAATCAAACACGAATAAAAGTAGAAAAAATCCTTGCATTCCCTCCCTCTACCCAGACAAACGGTTTCGAGTTCTCGACATCTACATAATGCGAACGCACCATTCGGCACACCCTCTAAAACAATATCAAAATTCTCTACAAAATCATGAAGCATTGACACCTTAATATACTTAAAAAAAATCTCACGAACCTTGTTGTGCACCCATACATACTCTACCTCTCGAGTTTCCTCTCCATGATATGCACTCAAAGATGATGACATAGCAGGTTCAGGATTATCTTTACTCAAAGGACCGACAGATCGAGAAGAATCCTTTGTACTCTCGGCATCACTGGGCACAACATCTATAGCTAGTGGCCTTTTCCTACTTGAACTCCCAGAATCGAAAGAAAATAAAGTGGTTACAGAAGGAGAAGACATGGTTACCTCACAGAAACTCTTCAAATGAGTATACACAATCAATAAAAGAAGTATTCAATTCTCGGATTCTCAAAGCTAATTCACGGTTAACACATGAGAAATGGAACCCACTACCACCACTATTTATAGGTGAAGGAAAGGGCAAATATGAACCGTCACACACAATTTTCACTATTGGATCAACTCAATATCAACGACCCAGATCACGTGAACTCACGCTATCTGACGTCACGCCACGTCCATATGCCTCGAGTAACCAAAATTTTCCACTCAGCCTCCAAGACATAAATAGATTACACACGTAATGGATTACGTGCACATTCGTATTTATCTCACGACCTCTCAGCTTCTCGGCTTCTCAGCTATCCCAATTCTCTTAGACTCTACGTTACATTTCCATAAATTCACTTGAGTCTTGGGAGCATATGACTTAGGAAAGACGTACACCTAAAGACAAAACAATTTTTCTTTCTTAAAGACTCTACGTTACATTTCCATAAATGTACGCAAGCCTGGGGGGCAAATGTAATATCGGGATGCCGAGAGGTCGAATAGTCGACAAGATTGAACGAACTTGGAAGCAGATGATTGTTGGGTATGAAGTCAAGACCAATTGGGTTGGGTTGACAAGACACCATGTACACAGTTGAAGCGCAGGTGAACATTGTTCCGTGACTTCAAGTGGGAGATTGTTGGATATGAAGCCATGACCAATTGGGTTGGGCTGAGTAGACACCATGTTTTAGTGAGTGGACTTAATTATTGGGTCCCTTTATTATATCTATTTATCTCTATTTAAAGAGATAATTGTACTTGTAATTGACGTGCAAAAGGATAGAATGAAAACCTAATAGTTGCCCCTGTGGATGTAGGTTGTAGTTGGCGACCGAACCACGTTAAATCATGTGTTCTTTATTTTCTGCAGTTGATTTGTGATTTTGTGTGTTGCTTCCGCGTGCGTTTTTCCCATCAAGTGGTATCAAGAGCCTTGGTTCGTTTACACACCAGAGATCCGATCAGCAAAAATTAATCAACGAGACGTGAAAATTGCGGTTGCAGTAGCATCCCAAAACTAGGGTTTCACAGTGGCTGCAGTAGCATCCCAAAGTTAGGGTTTCGTAGGGCCTGCAGTAGCATCCCAAAGTTAGGGTTTCACAGAGGCGGCAACAACATCCCAAAGCTAGGGTTTCGCAGGGGTGACAACGACATCCCAAAGTTAGGGTTGCATGTGCGTTCTGCAGGTGTGCTGGTCTGAGACGACACAGAGTGTAGTGCGACAGTGGTGGTGCGGAGCGCGAACAGCGGCGGTGCGCGTCCTGGTAGTTACGGTCCAGTGCGGCGGAGCGCCAGTGCATTGGGGACTGCGATTGGTGACTGATTTTGGGTGGTGCAATTTTTGTGGTCTTTATTTAAAAAAAAAAAGGATTGCCAAGATCTGAAATTAGTTTTACCGAGTATCTCGACTAGTCGTTTGACATGGCAGAAAACGGGAAGTTCCGAATTGAAAATTCGATGGTACAAAATTCAGTTGGTGGAAAATGCAAATTGAGGATTGGCGAGTTCAGTTACTGAGCACATCAATATAATCTTAGCCAGACTTACGTCAGTGGGCATTAAGTTCGATGATGAAGTTCAAGCTTTACTATTGCTATTGTTTTTGCCTGACAGTTGGTCCAGAATAGTTACAACAGTTATCAGTTCAGCGGGATCCGATGGATTCACTTTTGAGAAGATTCATGATCTCATTCTTGGCGAGGATGTCTGAAGAAAGAGTTTTGGGAAATTATGTAGTGAATCGCTATATGTCAACAGAGGTAAGAGAAATATCAGAGATAGTGGGAGCAAGAACAAAAGAAGGAGTCAGTCAAAGACTTGGGATTGCTCAAGTGTAACATGTTGGAACTGCAAGAAGGTGGGGCATTTCAGGATTACAGAAGTACATGTACACATATGAAGTGCAGGTGAACATTGTTCCGTGACTTCAAGTGGGAGATTGTTGGGTATGAAGTCAAGACCAATTGGGTTGGGCTAACAAGACACCATGTACACAGTTGAAGCGCAGATGAACATTGTTCTATGACTTCAAGTGGGAGATTGTTGGGTATGAAGCCATGACCAATTGGGTTGGGCTGAGTAGACACCATGTTTTAATGAGTGGGCTTAATTATTGGGTTCCTTTATTATATCTATTTATCTATATTTAAAGAAATCATTGTACTTGTAATTGACGTGCAACATGATAGAATGAAAACCTAATGGTTGCCCGTGTGGATGTAGGTTGCAGTTGGCGACCGAACCACGTTAAATCATGTGTTCTTTATTTTCTGCAGTTGATTTGTGATTATGTGTGTTGCTTCCGCATGCGTTTTTCCCATCAATGATAAACCATAATTAAGCATAATTAAGCCAGTTTAGTCATAGATCATGATTAAGGCACAAATGGACCTTCGTCTGAGCCCAAAAAAAGGCCCATGACAGTTGAAGTCCAACAGAAAGCTATAAATATCAAAAGGGACCCAATGTTAGGGGTAATTTTCTGATCCCTAAATCACTTATATATTATACTCGGACTGACTTGAGCGTTGGGGTATCCCACCCCGCTCACCGAAGAAGAAAAGCATCAAGCATATAAACTGCAAGGACAAGAAGACGGAGATTCTTGAAGTCACTCCAGGCGGAATCCGACCTTGTAAGAAGAGTTAGAAAATACTGATGGTCATACACGATTTCTTTTCTCCTTCACCAAGTAATTACATAACGATGTTTTACGGTCACAGTTTCGCCATAACTACGTAGCAAACATATTTCTTGATTCCAATTCAGGTATTTGTTTGTTGCTTCTTTTCTTCCTTTATATTACTTTTACGAACCAAAACACACAACAACCGTATTTTTCTTTTCTGCAAACAATTTTGTGTTGTTTATGACTCCTTTTCTAGTTCTATTATTGCAAAAATCATAATAATGGTTTCTGGTGTTGGGTTTCGAACTTTCTCTCTGGAGATGGTGTTGCTGTTCCTGTTCCTGTTGACAATGACAAACCCTCCTCACAATGTTCACTATAGAAAGGTGGGAAAATGCTAAACTTTGCTTGAAAGCATGGAATACGTAGATGATAATCTAAGAAAAATTCAATGCAAATTTTGTTTAAAAACCATACCACAAGGAAGTTTATCGTTTGAAACATCACTTGGCTAACCCAAGAATTAAAAAGAAATACTTGATGTTATTGTGACTCTATAACAAAGATTAAAAAAAAGTTTGATATTGAAGATGATGATGTAGAAACTATAAAATGAAAAAGGACGAAGATGTAGGGAACAATAAAATTATTTTCTAAAAGAGGGAAGAATGACCACAGCCATAATTTGTCAATTATTCAAAAAGGATCCAAGAGAAACTACTTGTAAGGATGTAAATTTTTTCTACAAAATTGTCATACCATTTTATGCGTCAAGGAGCAAAAGGAATTAAGAGAAACTTTATTTAATTGTTTAAGGATTTAAGTCACTTTCATACACAGTATTAAGTATTTGAAGGAAAATGTTAAGAAAAAAAAAAAATACTTTAGTAACCTGCCTTCTCAGAGGACGGGTTGGCAGGTTGACCTTACACTTTTAATTTTTTAATTTTATATTTTTTATTAATTATAATAATTAATATAATTTTTTAATAATAAAAATATAAAAAAGAATAATAAAATTAAAATAAATTTTAATATTCTAATAAAAAAATTTAATATCTAATAAAATAAAGTAAATATCAATAATGCTTCAATGAATCAAATAATATATAAAAAAAATTAATATAAATAAGTTTTATATAAAACATTGATCACCGCTAATTTTTATTAAAAAAAATAAAATTTCTCTTTAAAAATTTCAAAAATAAAAAGGATCAACCCCTCTTATTCTATCCTTTCCCGTCACGTGTAGGATTGACAGGTTAAAAGAGCCTATCCAATTTGGATTGAGAGGTTGAAAAAGGGAACCAATCCCACGTAAATAATGGCGGGCCAACTTCTCGAGCCCGTTTTCTCATCCTTTAAGGTTCAGAACTTCACTTCTAAAGCACTAAGGTTTGGTGAAAATAGTAGTGTGATATTGCAATCATTTAAGAAAGTAAGTAGAATGAGAAAATATCTTAAATGAATTCATGAAATTCAACCCTCGACGACTAATATTTTAATTTATGACGTACTATTGGTTAAAATTATTAACATCTGAATTAAATTTGAATCCTAATTTTAATGAATCAATGTTTTTAAGTTGTAGTCCTAAATGCACATGGTGTAAACAAAAGCAAATATGTTGGGAAAACTATACTCAGATTTTAAATTTCACTTGTCGTATGATTTGATTTACTTGCCAAATTCTTAACATAGATCCAAGAGTTAACTAATATTTAAGCTACAATGTATAAATGTAATATAAGTTTAACCACACTTGTTCTTTATTTATTCTTTGTTGTAAAACGGTAACATCTCTTCTGTCTTTATATTTTATTTTGATTCCTTTATTAATAAAAAAAGAAAATTGTTATGTGTATACAAATTCTTCAATACTAGGTATAATGTTGAAAAGAGCAAATATTTATTTATGGTGAAGTAGACAAAGAAATTATTGATCACAATATAATGTTTAGACCATAAAAAGATAAGATGAGCTAATGTACTAATACAAAATTATTTAATAAAATTGAAAAACTAATCCAAATTAAACCAAACTGATTTGTTGTGGTTTAATTTGATTTGGTTTAAATTTATTTTATGTTCAAATTAAACTGTATGTAATTTTATATTTGATTCAAATGTATTTTTTAACCAAAATTAATTATAGAATTAATGTTCCGAAAGAAAATAAAAAATATTATTGTCTTCCTTTCTAAAAAGAAAAGAAGTGGTGACAAAATTGTGAGGAATATTTGAGCTAATATCTCCTAGTCACGGTGTAGAAAATAATAAATGAAATAATGGTGGCTTTTGCGGTTTGGCTTGGTGGCTGTGTAATGAGAAGTTAAGTATGTTGTGTGAATTCATGAAGCCTAGGTAAACTATACAAGCTCTAATATTCTTGTTGATACAAAAATAATTAATAAAAGAAAGAAGATAAGGGACTGAACTCCAAATAACAGTAAATAATGGATGAACACAAAATTTATTGAAGTTTCAAATCAAACACACTTTTTCGAAAAGGAGGGGTGGCAGAGATGATATTGTTACGAAGTTCAATCTTCAGAGTATTTAACTTCAGGGACTCACATACATACACACAGAACATATCTAACTTCATTGCACACACCAGATGGCCGTGTAGGTCCACGTTATTCATATTTGAATCACTCAAGAAGAAAAAACAGAGACATAAACTTTTGTTCATAATACTTGTAGTTACCATCATTTTCCCTCCACTTCTTATTCCAATGCAGAAATCCCAGTTATCCTAAAACAAATAAAGGCACAGTTATATATATATATCTTCAAGTTTAACTAATTTGTTTCAAATAAAGTAAGCCAATACAAGGACATGCCATGACATAATGACAATTACATTAAACCCTTCTCATGTGACATGTTGTTTTATGCAGCCCCTTATTATGAAAGGGTATCTTGTAAGCATCATCAAGGGTTCTGAGTATTGTCAGTTCTATGCAGCTAATGGTTTTTATTCTGTTTTATTTAATTACCGATTTTAACTTCAATTTGGAGTGTTTTATATAAATATACAAAAAAGAAATTATCAAACACTAGTAACATTTATATCCTAAAAGGAAAGTAAAAAGTGTAGTATGCATGTCATGCAGGAACACATATCTTGCACTTACCAGACGCCTTCAGGAAGAAGAAGAACTTGAGATACTCATTACTGTTTTTATGACTGATGGATTACCTGAATATATGAGAGAAAGTGAGTTGATAGGAAAAACTATATATAACTAGGTAGTGAACCGGACCGGTTCATTCATGACGTCCAATGAAAAAGGTTGCAAATTGCCCTGACGGTAAGAGGGCTTAAATTGCTGTTGGTATTAAAATTCTTCGTTTTCTCTATGTAACTGGTCCTTCTCACTTTTAGCCTTTTCAATTATGCAACTCAAACAAAATATTTGGCTTATATTTGAGTGTCACCAAGAAATTAGGCTTCACTATGGAAAATAGCTATAGACGGAGATCTAAGCTTATGGGTATCCGACGCCTAATGTCTTCCAAGTTCAACATCAATCATCCATGAAACAAAACCTATTGCTAAATAATACAATATATTCTAATTTATTTGGGGTTAGAGAAGAAAAAGAAGAATATAATAATGCGATATTCATGCTTGAAATAAGAAAGAATATATTTTACTTTCATTTAAAATTTTTAGTATAATATTGAAAACATTATTAAAAGTATTTTGAAGTAATATATGACATCATTGTAATAAAAAAATGGCAAGTATAAAAAAATAACAATTCAATTGGGATGATGAATTCCTACCTGATTGTGAAACAACTGTCTGATTGTTGCGTTGAGATCCCCATGGAAGGTTAAATCAGAAGAATCCTTTGATGTTTTAATTCCCAAAAACATTGACACTTTTATGACTCCTTCAGAGAAAGTTTCCATTTTAGGACATTTGGCTAGTATTACCTTTTTCAAATATGAGCAATGCAAAGTGGCATTTCCTGAATAAAACCTTACTAGCCTTGGTAAGCAATTCAGCTTAATTGATCTTAGTCGTCCAAATACCATTTTATCACAACCATCTTCATTTTCATCTTTTACAATTTCTTTGATTGATTCACACTTCTTTATACTTAAGGTCTCAAGTTTCACCAAACTTTTGAGTGTTGCAAATGTGAATAAATAATCCATCCTTTCACACTTCCCCACAGATAACTTTTGAAGATTAATGAAAGACATTGCAGACGTAGCTAATTTTTCTACCTTAGGGCACTTGTTGAGCTTTAATATTTTCCAGATAGTGCAAGGTTTGCAAAGGAAGCTGAATTCCTCAGGTTGGAACAGGGAGAGATGTCAGTGAATGCATATGCTACTAGGTTTGAGTACCTAGCCAGATTCTACACCCAAG
>Ga0123342_1010857_pt1 | contig 10236 bp, 7 predicted proteins | sample Turbeawhitnodule_FD_89960 | JGI IMG/M metagenome (GOLD analysis project Ga0123342, IMG submission 89960) | Root nodule microbial communities of legume samples collected from Mexico - Turtle bean Mexico white nodule | ecosystem: Host-associated > Plants > Roots > Nodule | place: Mexico: Nepantla...
AAAATACAAACAGTTTAATGAGAGATGAGATAGAGAGAATCACACACAGAGATTATACTGGTTCACTCAATCACAGAGCTACATCCAGTCCTCAGTCAAACCATTGAGTTTTCACTATGCAACCAATCACAGATTACACAAACACCACACACAAAGAGGTGACCTTGTTAAAACCACGAATTAACCGGTTGAATGCTCTTGTCAGTTATAAAACAGTTTTAAAACCTTCTTTGTCAGCTAAGTTACAAACAACCGATTATCTCGACATTTTAATCAGTTGTTTTTCCCTTTGCATGGAAAAACACTTTAATCTTTAAAACTGATTGAAATGCTTTGTCTAAGATTCAAAACTGATCTTACAAAGATTCTAAACCCCAACCCAAAACCTAAACCTAAAACATCACACAACTTCAGACTTCATGAGGATTTGGCACATCATAACTTCCCATCTTCAACACTAAGTACCGAAAAAAATATATTCATTAACGATTAAAACAACAAAAACCAATAATGAAAACAACCATGTGAAGAGAAGAAGGAAAATATTTCACCTCGGTGCTTGAACATACGATGGATATGAAGAAAATCTATTCCACTACCGATTGCTGCACAGACAAAAGAAAAAGGCAAAATGTGAGAAAAAGCATAGAGCAAACCTACAGAAGAAGAAATCCAAAAAAATATTCTCCATTAACGATTAAATCAGCAAAAAATCAATAATGAAAACAACCATGAAGAAGGAAAAAGCAGACATCTTTAACAAAACAACTTCAACATTGGTTTCAGAATGAAATATAGATGGAAAAAAGGTGTAAAAAAGTTTAAAAAGAAAGTTTAACAACAAAAAGGAGATGTCTTTGAGAGGAAGTCAAAACCCTAAGTAGCCAAAAAAAAATCTCCATTAACGATTAAATCATCAAAAAAATCAATAATGAAAACAACCATGCGAACAGAAGAAGGAAAATATTTCACCTTAGTGCTTGAACATAAGATGGATATGAAGGAAAATCTATTCCACAATGTGAGAAAAAGCATAGAGAAAACCCAGAGAAGAAGAAATCCAAGAAAGGGTGAAATGTGCCTAGAGAAGAAGAAATCCAAGAAATGAAAATGCTTGAGGAAACAAAAAGGCAACGAAATAAAGGCGGAATAGAAGAGAGAGAGTAAATGAGAGGGAAATGTGAGTGATAATAAAATGAAAGTGAGGGAAATGTGGGTGATAATAAAATGAGAGTTTTGTGATACGTGTAAGTTCTACAGCGTGTCACTTGTCACTCCCAAAATGTGTTTGAGATTACTATTTTGAGTTAAAATTTGAAATTTTTTCTTTTTGATTTTTTTTAAAACTTATCCTGAGAGTGCCTTCTATTTGTGTTATAGATTGATAAATATATATATATATATATATATATATATATATAGACCATCGTAGCATAAAATTTTTACGCAATTATATTTTTTTATCTATTTGCTATATAAACACACCAGAAAAAGCTTTTTTAACTTAATGAGTTAATAAAATTAGGGGTGACAAAGCAGGATGGAACATGCAGGCGGCCCGCGGCCTGCTAGTCAAAAACGCGGGACAAACTTAGTTTTTCAATTCACTGATCTGCTTCAACCCACCCCACATAACCCGTAGTCCGCTCAAGTCAATAGCAGAGTGGGACGAGCTGGCCCACTAGCCCACAAAAAAAAAAGTTTGTGTGTTGACTTAGGTTGGGCTTGGCAGTGACAATTTGAACCGGAAAAAAATGAGTTATGAAATAATTGTAATAATAATAATAATATACTTTTTTATTGTTTTTTTAGCTTGCTTAAATGTCAAACTATTCTTTAAGCGATAATGAAGTTGTGAGTAATTATTGTGTGCATTGAACATCATTGCTTAAGCATCATCGTGATCGCTCAATTAACAATATTTCTCAATCAAGTTATCACTTAAGATTTGAGCGGAAAAGTTGTTAACTAGTGAGTTAGTATTAACTTTCTTTCAAAGTTGGTTGCTTAGGTGAGTAGAGGATAATTAAGTGAAAGAGGTCAAACAAATTATCTCTATCATGTGTAGTTAATATTACTCAAATGAGTGCCAAACTAATCAAACTCAAATGAATCTAGCCTAAATATATTAAATTATGAATACAAGAGAAAGAGAAAATAAGACCTTTATCTATTTATTGTAAAAGTTAAATTTAATTATAAGCAATTACTTTTTTATATAATAATGATTGTTGTAATTTTGTAAATATAAATAAAATTAACTAATTAAAAATTTAATTAATATATTTTAATTATACTAATCACATTTTAAAAAATTGTAAAGTATTTTTAATTGAAACTTGACAACAAGAATAAAGAGAGGAATCATTGAAAATAGAATATCAAATAAGTTTGAATGACATTTTCGGATAAATATCATCAAAATGTTAAATTGGTTATATTAAATCGATTACTCAAATTACGTGAGAATATTAAAAATTTATGTTATATCCCATGGATAGAATATTACAAATTTATGTTATATCCAATTGAGTAATATTTATTTAATTTTAAATTATATTAATGTTATGATATGTTTAATAATTTTATATTAAGGGGAAGTTCAAAATATATTTATTTCTTAACCCTAATGATATATCTTTAAAGGATAAAATTGTGATGAAGTTCCAAGTACCAAAACGAATAATACTTTCGTTTCCTTAGCTTTCGACAAGATGAACTCTCGTTCTCTTTAGTTCTCGACAATGTGCTTACCTGCAGATAATTTATTTATAGATGCAACACGTGGAAAAATTATCCAATAATGTCGGTCTATATGTATTACCATAAAACTATATTTATTTACGAAATTTTGGTAGTTGATAATGCGTAAAAAAAAATTATTACCTATTATGAGTAAGGCCAATACATCTTCTTCCCATAACCCTTTAAGACTTCTTTTGAAGATCAAATTGCGATAAAATTTTAAATTTCAAAACAAATAATATTTAGGACATAATAATTAACTTTAACTATGTTAATTATCTCAATGTAGTTGTGCTCAAAACAATTATAAATAAAATAATAATAATAATAATTTAATTTAGTAATGAAAAAATAATAATATTGTAGACAATAAATAAATATATATATATATATTTAACTATAAAATTTATACTAAAAAAATAAATTATTGCATAATTATCTACATAATTTTTACGTTAATTGTAATATGTTACTTCATACTATATTTACAATTTCTTTAAAAAAAAGTTAGATAAAAAATATTAAACTTTTGTACTTAAAGTTAAAGAATTCCATAGTTTTCTGAATTCAGATTTTGATGAAAAACTTACGACACAAGATATGAGACATGATGGACTAAATAATGGAGCTTTGTTGAATGACAACTCACCTTCTATTTATATATATATATATATATATATATATATATATATATAAATTATATTTTTTTTATCTGCTTGCTATATAAACACACCAGAAAAAGCTTGTTTAACTTAATGAGTTAATAAAATTAGGGGTGACAAAGTGGGATAGAACATGCAGACGATCCACGACCTATTAGTAAAAAACAGGCAACTTCTTCCTTCACCCCTCACTTTCGGAAAAGACTGTTTTATCCCCTTTAAAAATGATTTTCGGATTGTTCTTCCCAAAATATTTTCGGAACATGTTTTATGAATTCCAGATTTATAAATCCAGAAAAAAAAATATGTTCTAGAAAATATGTTTCAAAATAATTTTTGTCTTCTGGATTTTTTATTTCGAAAATATCATTTGCTTACAGAACCACTATTCTGGAAACACCTAAAACTGTAAAGGGTAATTTAGGTATTTTGGAAGAATGTAGGGGTGCAGGAAGAAAAGTGTAGAGGTGTAGGAAGAAACACCCTAAAAAACGTGGGGCGGATTTAGTTTTTCAATCCGCTGACCCACTTCAGCCCATCCCACATAACCAGCAGTCCACGCGAGTCAACAACGGAGTGAGACGGGCTGGCTCACTAGCTCGTAAAAAAAAAGGTTTGTGTGTTGACTTAGGTTGGTTTGGCAGTGACAACTTGAACTGAAAAAAATATTAATGTTTTTTAATTAACTATGTTAATTGTAGTGGTGTTTATGTTAATGTTTTTGAATTAGTTATTTTTAATGTTTTTGAAATTAAAGAATATTGATATTTTATTTTTATCTTAAATTGAATTATTGATGCTTGAAATGGAAGAAAAAAATATTGATGTTTAATAGTAGCAAATATATAGTTTCAATTTGACAATTTTTCAAGAATAAAAGATAAAAAACATTTTCACTAAATTTCTAAAAAAAAAAATCAAATGCGGACTGGCCCGCAAATCCACGGACTAGCACTTATGTGAGACCGGATAAAAAATCCAGTTTGGGGTTCATTACGTAGGGCAGAAAGAGTGCTGAGTGGGCCTATGGGGACCAGCCCGGCCCGCTTGACCATCCCTAAATAAAATATCTATAATTTTCTATTCACTCTTTCGCAACACAAAAATTAAAAAGAAAAAAAATGTTATGATTAATGAGATTGAAAGAAATAAAATAAAAGTATCATATCCCCCACTTTGTATTTGTTTATTGAAGGATTATATGCTGATTTTATCCATTGAAACCAAATTTTGGAAATCAAGAAACTCAGTGGTTTGGGATGACTACACTCTATAAAGGAAGTAACTCGTAATCATATCTATGTCACAACGTAACTTTTTATTAACGTCATGCTCGTACACAAAGAATCTGAAATCTAAAAAATAAAATAATTTGGTTTTGAAATTTGGGAAATTATGTAACTTTTTTATATGTTCTTTACACATTTAATTAGGATTTTGAAAGTTTTATAGAAGGCACTACAAGAAAAAAAATTTAACAAATTATTTAGTAGAAATTAATATAATTTCAAAAATTGATTTAATTAACATAATTTTTTTAATCTTAATTAAGTTACAAAAATTTATTTGAAAATTTAAACAAAATAACTATGGTTTTTTTAAAGTTTAGTTAGGTTACATAGATTTATTCCAAGACCTTATTAAAATACCGGATTTTTTTTAAATTTAAAAAAAAAACTTTAATAAAATAATGAATGTTTTTTAACTTTCCTTAAATTAAAGTTAAAATTTCGAAAGTTTATTGTGGAACCTTAACGAAATACTCTAGATTTTTTCAAACCTATGTAAATAAATATAATTAATTTTAATAAATAAAAAATAAAAATATATAATTTTAATATATTTTATTTTTAATTTCCCTCTTTTTTTCGTTAATTTTAATATATAATTTTTCGTGGTTCAAAAAGCAATTAAATTGTGTGCACAGTAATTTGGGCCAGTTTTTTAAAAATCCTGAAATCTATGGTGGAACACGGTGGTGTGAAGAGGAATGTTATTCTGTTTTGAATTTTGTTTCAAAGGAATCAATTGGATCTCTATTCTTCATTCTTTTTGGAGTGATTTTGAAAAGCTTGTGAGCGAAAAACAGTACGGTTTTGGAAGAATTGCTAACGGAGAAGTTGGATTTTCTAGCGAAGCTGATTAACAAAGAAGAGGACCGGAAGAGTGCCTTGCTTCACTTCACTTCACTTCACTTCCCATTCGTGTTTATTATTGCTCACTATTTCGCTCTTCCATTCCATCCCGAGAAAATTCTCATCACAACAATGTTTAATCCGCTCTTCCTTAATTTATTCTAATTAGGTTTTGCTCAACCAATTTCATTCACCATGTGCCACTGCTCCACTCAAATTCCGAGTGATGTTTCTGCCACGGAAGGTAACAAGGACGAAGCATTGTGCTGCGTTCGGATTGTCGAGGAAGCAATCGCTACGGGGAACAAAGACCGCGCCGTCAAATTCATCAAAATCACTCAGCGAGTCAACCATGATTTGCCGATTCAATCATTGCTCCAAGAGTGCGAGCGCCTCGATTCTTAGTCCTCTGCCGCCCCGGCCACCAGTACTTCTTCTCAGCGCGAAGGTTTAAATGGGGAGCGAGTTATACGAAGGAGAAGGTTCAGTTGATTTAGGGAAATCAAAGGAAAGAGCGACTACTACGCGATTCTTGGATTGGAGAAGAGTTGCTCCGTCGAAGAGATTCAGAAAGCGTATTGAAATCCCCATAGGCCTGAGGTTAATGCTGGATCAGGAGGGAGGCATCACAGTGTTATGCTTCTGATTCAGCTTTTGCAGTTTTTGATTATTGTGCGGCTCGCGTACTTGCCGTTTTCTGAGCCTGAGTATTCCTTGCAGAAGCACTAAAACTACCAGATTCCAAAAACGATTGAGCTGCACGGGGTGCAATTCTTCGTGAAATCGCAGGCGTTTGATGCAAATTATCCGGTGGGGAGTGATGCTCGTGTGGTGGTTGAGGAAAGTGTGTATGCTTCGGAGATACTGTCATGTAGAGAAGACGGAGTTGGAACAGGAATCTGCCTACTCCTCAATGTGATAAGCTGCAGAACTTTGCAGTCATGGCATGGCATGAAGGTAACTTCTTATCTATTCACTTTGTTTTAGTCGAGCCATTGATCGAATTAGGTTAGTTTTCTAATGAATTGAAATGTATTTATTTATAGAAAATGTTTTATTGACACCCTCTACCACTAACATAAAGTTGACACTACAAGCAGTAGAGGATGTGGCATTGGGGTTTATGCTAATTATCCCGAGTCCCGATATGTTGACATCCTCTGCACATGACACACATTTGACGTCGCAGAGGTGGCCTAGACGTGGCCGAGTGATATAGCGTTGTGTGACATGACAAAGTGAGATTGCGTTCGATGGTTGTGACAAGTTTCCAACGGTGAGTGCTTTACATCGGTTGGTAGATTGAACCGATGTAGAATTTGTAGCTTTACATCGGTGGGTATTTTGAACCGATGTAGTATTTGTAGTTTTTTCGACAATAGTTCTACATCGGGTGGTAGTAAAAACCGATGTAGTATTTGTAGCTTTACATCGGTTGGTCGTTTGAACCGATGTAGTATTTGTAGTTTTTCCAGCCATAGTTCTACAACACTCAATACTCACACTCAACCCCACGCACTCTAACTTGCCAACTACACACAATTGGACCAACCATGGACTTGCCACACCCCCAATATTGCACACCAACGCACTCAATCAAAAAATTGGTTACCCTTGTCTGTGTAAATGGTTACCTGGGTTACGTTAACTACTATCAACCCTTGACACTGATCATGCCATTTCATATGAATAATTCAATTTATACATTTATAACATTGCATTAAATACTCATTTTATGTTTTAAATATGTATAAATTCTCCAAATAAATTCACAACCCCATTCACAAATGTATAATTCAACCCTGTATCCTATCCTAATAACTCAACATTGCAGTCACTCACCTTTTTCGCCCCCTCATGTCGAAATGTGACAGCAACTCTTGACGATGGATGTTGTCTCGTGAAGCACCCATTTGCAAACCAAATTCTACCGCAAACTTTAAATTTCAGCCTGACAACCCACATCTCCAATTAATATATAAACGCATGCCTTAAAAGAGAAACCAAAACATATATGAATGTAATGAAACTAAAACAAACCGAGGTATATTCTGGCATAGTACTGCTGTGGTCAAACTTTGGGACTCCGTCCCATAACTCCATATATTTAAGCACCATCACCCCACAATCATAACTGAAAAATGCCCACAACAACGACATCACTCAGTACTACAACATAAACATATGTAACCTTAATTACATGGTACTAAAAAATGGAAAACTACTCACTTATTTGGCTATAATGGAACCTTTGGTTCAATAACCTTCAGAGGAAAGTCCATTCCAACCATATTAAACATATGTTCAAGTCTATCTGCCTGGCAAAATTAAATAAATTTCAACAAACACAAACAACGCATACCATACACAATAAAATGGCAAGCCATGTACAAATCAGGTCATATTTTACATTTCACGAACAATAGTCATTTAATTACCAACATACATACCACAACTTTATGAATTCCTTTACGTGACCAATCATTGTGTCCGAGGGAATCCAACACAAACAACTCCTTACTGTCACACTTCACAACATAACACCACCAGTGGTTATCATGCACAGTTGGCACAAAGACCTACATGTAAGCATAACAATGGTCATCATTGATATTAATGAAGTTCATAATCATGTATTTCATATGTATATGTTTCAATCTACTACTCACAAAATCAGCATGTGATATGTCTTCAAATTCCAGGATGCCATTATGGTAATAAACTTTGTAATCCTTTGCATCCCAAGCCCGCAATTTCGATTTTCGGTTCTTCATTTGTTCTATAATAGTAGTCTGTTAAGAAATGATGTAACATAATTAAAACAACACTCTAAATCTATGAATGAAACCACGGATATATTACACATACCGCAAAAAAAGGACTCAAGCAAACCCGTTTAACCTTCCCATTTCCACTTTGTTTTTTTTTTTTCATCAAACATCATTGTACTACATGCAAACAACATAACCTACACAAAATAAGTATCACTGAATTATATACCAAACTGTATATGTAAAATGTTTACAATAAACTATACCATGTTGTCCAATTCCCCTCTAGGCCTAAGCGAATGGATGTCAGCTTGTGACAGGATCTGCTTATTCACCTCAACGATAACTCTACAAAAACACAAACATCATATTAACAAACCATGATTTTACTCCACAATGAAAATTTTGACACTTTAATATTCACAAACCTATTGTTTTGTCCATCACAAGCAGAGTTCAAAGTCCGGTAAATAACATCACAATCAACATCATCACGCGTCTTACCGGTTTTTCTTGGCGTCGATCTCCTATATGATGATGACTCCACATTATGGTCGTCCTTGAAGACCTCCTCCTGTAGAAGTCTTATTCTCTCTTCAATAGCGATAATGTGAATGTCATTTTCCTCAGCCTTTTCTTTGCACTTTTGTTTCCAGTTTCGTTGTTCAGACAAAATCCTGTTTAAATCATGGAACTGAAGGAAGATTCATCACTTTCAAAAAATTTTGGTGACGACTTTCCGCCAAAATTTCGTGCTTGAACCACTACATCCAACACCTCTTCTTCCTCAGACAAATCTCAATCCCATACAATTTGAAATTAAATTCCAATAACCAAATCAGATAAATGAAAACAACCACTTCAAAACTTGAAAAAATCAATGACCAATTAGTCCATAAAAAAGTTAAAAATACCTCATTCAAAGCAAATGCAACACGAATTTTGCTACACAACCATTTACATGTGGCCATTATAGAACACGTGGAAAACAATATGTTGGACTCCCATCACCAAGACGTGCATGTTGAACTGCCCACAACTGTTATAATGAAAACCTTTTTTTTTAATTTATAAATTTTAATAATAAATTAATTTTCCACAATGAAAGGTGTACTCCGGCTGAAGTCTTTTGCATGTTCAAAGTTGAACAAGCACGCCCTAGACTGCTAACAGGTAACCCATGGGCGGCTTCACCCCAGTTATACATACTCAAGGAATCTAAGTTATCTAACAGACTAAACGGAAAACTAAGGAAAGACCTAGATGTTCGCGGAAAGTAGAAAACAACAAACCCAAGCAATATATACAATCTACATAATACATCAACATCTTTTTTTCTTAGTTTAGTATCATTCAACTTCTTCACAATGCTGGCAATTGTAGTGTCCTCACCACCAAATAATTTTTTAACGATGCCCCCTTCATCGTCTTGTAATTCAACATTTATACCACTAATTCCTAATCCCAAAGTAATACATACATCATAAGGACTAAAAGGAACAAGATGTTGCCTTACCCTAAAAGATTGGTGCTCAGCAGACCACCTACTAACCAACTCCTTTAAAATACTACTTGAAATATTTAATGGTTCTTTTAATCCGACCAACTATTTAAACGGCGTAGTTTCAATCCTCTTACGTTGGGTAGAAGATAACATACCATTAATGATGGAGATCAAGGCCAAGGACAAATAGAAGCCAGTCAACAAGGACAAGAAGAGGAAGAGGATCAAGAGGTAGATGTGCAAGACGTTATTCATCCTCCTCAAAGGCTTACAAGAAGTATGTTCAAGGCCTTAGGAAATAATGGACAATTGTTTTCTTTATTTGTAATATCTTTGGTAGATGGTGCTTAAGAGGGAAACATGAGAAACCTCTTTTGTAAAAGCATCCTTAGTTGTAGTTTAGAAATATTAGAAGCTTA
>Ga0123342_1010858_pt1 | contig 10235 bp, 4 predicted proteins | sample Turbeawhitnodule_FD_89960 | JGI IMG/M metagenome (GOLD analysis project Ga0123342, IMG submission 89960) | Root nodule microbial communities of legume samples collected from Mexico - Turtle bean Mexico white nodule | ecosystem: Host-associated > Plants > Roots > Nodule | place: Mexico: Nepantla...
AAGAAAGAACTTTATGGGGAAGCAACAACTTCCAACGTAGTTCAGAAGGCGAAGACCAAAAGTCAATTTAATCACTGCTCTTTTTTACCTTCTATCTCTCTTTGTTTCCACATAAACCAATGAAAAAAAAGGAAGGAAAAGACACGAAAAAATTAAACCTCTATCAACCCTTTTAATGTTGCAGAAATTTACTCCAAGAAAAAAGTGTATCATCATTATATAAATATTCCTAACTGCATACATTCGCCATCGCAGATTAAAAAAAAGACAAATGCATGCATAGGTCTGAATCAGTGAAGCACATATCCTAAGTGAGCACATATTTTAAATCTTCAATGTACTACTTTAAAATACACGTGGGCCCGGAGAAAGATTCCCTAGACTACTCCAGGTGTAGTGCACACAAAACATTTAAAAATTAATTAATAATTATAATAATAACAATAACGTCTTAATGGAACTTTTAAAAAAAGTGTCAACTTTTATTCTACATGTCACTTATTTTTCAATAAGTGACATGTAGAATTCAGGAAGCAACATGCAAAAATAGACAGAGAATAGAGGGAAGATGACAAAGAATAGGTTTGAAATCCGTGAAAGGTAGGTATTGAGATGTGTGTAGAAAGTAAGATTCCTCTTCTCTTGTAGTTTGTCTCATTGCTTAACTACAACCATGGAGTGGCTAGGTAGCAGCTACTACAAACCTAGAATACCAGCCCACATAGCTACCAAAAACTGTCCCACACAGCAACCAAAACCAGAACCCCAACTAGCAGCTACAAAACACCAAAAACAGGACAATATACACCCCATTACTCACCAGAATCATTATTGAGACCTACTGCAATTCACTACCCCTTACTGACTAACTTTGATCTTCCCCTTCAGTTCAAGGTCTGCTGCACATGTACAATATTCATGCTTTCGTAAAGAACATTTTAGTACTTAACATATAAATCTTATGCTTTTGAGATATGTGTTGTAGCATTACGTAAATCTGTGGAGATAAACTGAAAGCAAATGTATGAAAACATATAACTGATCAATTCAACCAATGTATGAAAATGATTTAATTGTGATGTATAGCGTAATTTTTATTTTACATAATCACCCAATTATGAAGTTAATCAAATTTAAACTAAAAAATAGTGAATAATAAAGAAAAAGTACCAAACTTAATTACTAGTTATGAAAAATTAAAAAGATTGATAACAAAGCTAATTACAGATGACTATTAGTGGCCTTACAACAAGTATATCAGGTAATTTGATAAATGTTTTATCTTCAAGACTATATTGCAGAGACAAACCTTGCTTGTTCTCCCACTATTAACAACTCACTAATTTTAACCTCATGAAACAGAACCACGAGAAAATGGCTATCTAATTTTTCAGAATAAAAAAGGAATCTAATTGTCTAGACTAACTTTTTTTATTTTTTTTATTTTCAGTAAATCATTTCCTAAAATCTTTTGTCCATTCTATTGATATCATAAATACTTTTCCAATATTCATTGAATAGATGTGCTACTAATTTCCTTAAAGAAGGACCTTTGTAATTGTCAATTTGGTCCATAACAGGTAATGAAAAAAGGTTCGTAACTAAAAACTTTCTATATTCTGAAATCAAACAAATCTTTTATTTCACCTCCTCTCTTGATTTTAGCCTAGCTCAATGCTTTTTATAGACTTAACCATAAACTAAATGACCCCAGTGACTAAGTCTCTTTTTGAATAATTATACAATAATCTCTGATGGTGTCTTAGTATATCACCTAGGCAAAATGACGATACAACAACTTCAGTGAGAAAGGGTAAAGCATTAAGCCAGCGCTCAAACCACAATAGCGATGGACAGATGACAACCATTGCCACTCCATGAGGAGGAAGGTTAAACTGAATTCACCTTTGACTAAAAATGGCCAATAAGCATGCTGATTTAGGTATGGTAAAAGTGAAATATCTAAATAAAAAACACTTCCCTACAACAGTAGTAAAATCTCTTTCAAAACAAAATGGTCAATGAATGAATGTATAGTACACAAACCCTTTTTCTACTTTTGTGAATGTGCTTTGGGACAAAAACTCTGAATTGCCATGGTAGTTAGCTAGTGTCAATTCTTGAAACTTCGTGGAAACTGAAAAATGTTGGAGTGCAATCAAACTTTAGAAGGTATATTAAAATAGCAGAAATCATTTTCGAAAGGTATATTAAAATAGCAGAAATCATTTTCGAAAAATCATCTTAGGGTTACACAAATCAGCATCATAATTGTAAGAAAAAAGCAAGTATATGGGAAACCTACATCAAGAACCTAGGGTTACTCATTAACGGCCGTCAAAGAAGAAGAAGGAATGGAGGAAGAAATGCGAAACTCACCGTTCACGGTCGCACGTTCACACGGTCTAAGCACGATCATGGTCAAAGAAGAAGAAGGAGTGGAGCATGAATGTTCACGGTCGCACGTTCACGGTCGAGCACGATCACAATCACGGAGTTTTGTGGAGTGGAGGAAGAAGAAGAAGAAGGAGTGGAGGAAGAAATGTTCGTTCAGCAATTTTGTGGGATCTGCTCATATTCGACTTCAACACCTTTCAACAACTAGAATTTTTGAAATAAATTAATTATAATTTTATTATTTTTAATTTTAAAATCATAGCGTGGGCTGAACCTTCAAAACGTTTAAGTAGCAGGGACTTAGCTTCAAAAGCATAGTGGGGACTTAGCTTCAAAGGCATAGCGTGGGCTAAACCTTCAAAAATTTAAAATTTTGTTATTATATTTTTTTTTTAAGTTTGCATCCGTTTTGCGTGGGTTTGGTCGACGAAAAATGCATCCACATTTAGCCCCCACAAATGTGTGGAAACTAATTATTTTTTTCTTGTAGTGTGTATATTTTTCGTGTGTTTGACGGACACTATTTTTTTTTCTTCATTTTGTGTAGGCTTAACCTACACAAATAGTGTGACCCACGCTTTCTATTGCAGCTAAATCTTATTATTCTTGTAGTGATCGCTTGAGCGAGTTTTATAACAAAGTTTTTTTTTATTTTTATTTTTGTGAAACTCTCTTGAGGAAGCAATACCTCGCTTAAGCAAGATGTCACTTAACCTACATCAAATTAGGTTAAATAGAGGGCGAGGTAGAACCCTAGAGGCTAGAGGGAGAAAAATCAGAGATAGAAAACCCTAGAGGAGGCAATCATCAAGGAGAAACACATTGAATCTAATTTTTTTGCTTTCCATGCTTGTGATGACCAATATGGGTGGCTAAGTTTTCCTTTGGGATTGAGAGTAATCTATTCAAAACTCTTATGTATTGAGGTGATAATTTTTTATAATATTTTGTTCTTGATTGTGATGGATATTATCATTTTATTCTTAAAGTTTGAATCTATATTCATGATTTTGATCCTTACATTTGACTAGAAAGTAATTTTAAGCATCTGACCTAAATGATAATGTTTAACATATTGAATGCTAGGAATAGATTTTAAATATTAATTTTTTTTATAAAATTTGTTCGTAATGATACAAAAAAATTTATAAATATGCGAGGAATCGATTTTTATGAGACAATCTTAATAATTATGTAGCTGATTGTTCCTCTTATATATTTCGCCACCATAGAGTTCCATCAAGCTAATCGAGTGATGGGATCGTTTGGCCCTCGACGATTCATTCGTACTGATCCATTGAACTTAGATCAATGGTAATTACTATAATTTAGTGATATTTCATGCAAAAAGATAGGCACTTATGGCCTTTAATTATTGATAAAGTTATAATTCAATCTTTACATTAGGAATTTAAACCTTTTTACATATTTTTAAATTACTAGATGAATAACAATTATTTATTCATAAGTTTGTGCTAATTTCATGAATCTAGGGGAAGATAAAGATAAAGGGCTAATGGAGGAATGGAAAAGTTAAAGACAAAAAGAAAAGACAAAGTTGGAGCATTAAAAACAAGCCCAAGAATTCGGACAGACTCGCCTAAACAAGATCACTCCAGAGGAAAATTTTCCCTCTAGGGCAAACTCGCCCAAGAGCTCATGCTCACTTGAGCGAGTTTGAGAACAAAGTTTGTTTTTTTTATTCTCGTTAAACTTGCTTGAGCAATAAATACTTCGCCTGAGCGAGATGTCACTTAACTTACATCAAAATAGGTTAAATAAAGGGCGTGAGGAAGAACTCTAAAGGCTAGAGGGAGGAAAATCAGAGATAGAAAATCCTATAGGAGACAGTCGTCAAGGAGAAACACCCTGGATCTTCTTTTCTTGCTTTCCATGCTTGTAATGGTCAATACGAGTGGCTAGGTTATCCCTTTTGGATTGGGAATAGTCTATTCAAAACTCTTATATATTGAGGTGATATTTCACTACAAAAAATCACTTTTAGCGACCACCAAATTTGGTCACTAAGCATATTCGCGACCAAAATAGTCACCAAATAAAGATAGAAGCAAAAACCCTAGTCTCAAAGAATTTAGCGACTGAAGGTAATAGCGACCACCATTTTTAGCCGCTAATGGGTTGAAATAATTAATTTAAACAATAAAATTGTGGTGGCTAATTCAATGGCTAAATATTTTTTTTTTAATTCCAATGATCGATCCTATTTCGGTTGCTAAACAACGTCTTTATAGATTTAGCCACCAAATCAATTTTGATGGCTATTTTTATATATATTATTAATACCTATTTAAAACAGTATTTTGACCTGTTTATTAAAAAAATCAAACCTGCTTATAAATACTAAAATTGAATCAAACTAAATAGAAAATGAACTCTTATACATAAATTAAGATAGAAAGTAAACATACAAATTAAAAATATTGTAAACAAGTTAAAAAAATCAAATTTATTATATAAGTGAACATACAACTAATATTGTTTTGTACTCAGTCACTAATTCGGTTGCGCATTTAACTATTTTATTATCTTTAATACAGTCACTGATTTAGCGACCACGTTTGTTGCTACTTTTAGTTTCGATCGCAGTTTCGGTCCAAAACTAACTAAAATCATGAACAATTTATCAATCGTTATTTCGGTCGCAGATTTGATATTGAGAACAATTGGTGGTTATTTCAGTCGCAATTTGCGACGACTGTATTTCGGTCACTATATTCAGTGACTAAATTGTTATTTTCTTGTAGTGTTTATTTATAATATTTTGTTCTTAATTGAGATTGGTATTATCATTTTATTCTTAAAGTTTGAATTTTTATTCATGATTTTGATCCTTTAATTTGACTAGAAAGTACTTCTAAGCATCTTACCTAAATGATAATGCTTAACATATTTGAATACTAGGAATAAATTTGAAATGTAAATTCCTTTATACCATCTTACCTCAAAGTATAGGCATTCTCAATCTTTTTAAAAGAAAAATGTTTTTCAAACTAAGTGAAAAGCAACCGATTGTTTTGTCGAAACAGCCGATTGTTTTATACTTAGGTGTTTTTAGAAAAGGTTGAAAACTGTTTTTCAAATGGTTGAGTTGTTAAAACTATAACAACCAATTGATTCGTGGAAACAACCAATTTTTTTGTTTTGGTACCATAACAGAAAAACTGTTTTAAGCTTTGACTGAGCTTTAAATGTTTTAACTGATTACGCTTCAGTCCTTAATGATTTGACCAATCTTTTAAATGCAATAAACAGTTTGTTAAGATTTGATAACAAACATCTTTGAATATATTCAGTAAAAACAGATTTGGGGTTTTACAACAACAACAAGAACAGATTTGAGTTTTTCAAAGAGTTGAGATTGCTTAGAGATTGAGATTGATCAAATAGTGTGAGATAGTATTTCTGCTTGTATTGATTTCAGATTTGCTTCTGTAACAAGTATAGTCCTTGGATTCTGTTGAACAAGTTTCTTTGTGTGTTTACTGAGAAATGGTGTGTGTTCTTGAGGGGATCAAGATCAACATTCTTAGTGTTGATGTGTTGGCCAAGAGAAGTGTGTGTCTTGAGGGGATCAAGGTCACTTTCTTGGTTGTGTTGTAAGTGATCTAGGTTTGATTGCTAAGTGGAATTCCTCAGTGGTTTCTGAGAAGATTGGATGTAGCTTTGGGTTTAGAGTGAACCAATATAAACATCTGTGTGCTTTCTCTCTCCCTTAACTCTTTAAATTCAGTTTTGATATTTGTATACTGGTATAAACAACCGATTGTTTCTGTGAAACAACCGATTGTTTTTCAGGTGCTGTTGTTTTAGCTTTGTGATTTGGCAAACTGGATTCCTTATAATTGTTTCTTGAGATAATTTCATTCTTGACTTAAAAGGTTGCGAAAACCCTCTTTAAACCATTCACACCCCCCTCCCCCTCTAGTTTAAAGTCATCCATTCTAACAATTATGTGGTTGTGTGTGGCTGGGGGCTCTGCCATCAATATATGCAATGGTACATTGAACACACTATTTGATACATATCACACCAATGTCCAAGATCTGACGATGATGTAAGTTCAGTTTCAAATACATTTAATAATATTTTTTTAGCTAACTCAATTAACATTTATTTTTTCAATAGTATGACACATTGTAGGAGACACAACTACCTCAACCACAACCTTCGTATCAACATGTTGGATCTTCTTCTAACATTCACCACCCTTCATGACAAGAAATGGGTTAATCTAGTTTTCAGCCACCTTCAATGTTTCCATACGTGGATCACCATCATCACTGCACAATTTTCATATCAATACGGTCCATACACATATCATATCTTTTCATCGCAACCACATCTTTTTTCACCCACATCAAATATGTTTGCAACTTCTACATTGACACTACTGTCTACATATAATCCAATATCATCCATGGATTGTTATACACCCAAAATACCTTCCCATCATGAAACTGAAGATGAAAAAAGTGAACATTAAGATAATAACAATAATGATGACAATGTCTAAGCTTAAATTAGTATATGAGTTAAGTCAGAAACTGGAAGTGCAGATGGCAATTGAACCCATCCTATGTATTGTCTGAACTCATCCTGGTTTTGACGGGGAATCCTTGCATTAATTGGGTACAGGTATGCGTGTATATATATATATTCTCATCCTCATTTTTGTCCTTGTTTTAAATTACTGAAACATCTTCCATTTATTAGGTAAAAACCTAAAAAATTTGTTTTTTTTTTGTTTTTTTTATCGACAATAACAAATAAATAAATTAGAACCACTTCAGGGGTGGTTCAACCCTTATACACAGTAATCAACACCAATTACAGCTACAAACCACCAAAAACTAACTAAACAAAACCTTGCCCTTACTAAACCTATATAAACTTCAAGAAACTAACCTCATACACTCCATTGGTTCCAAACACCAATTAGAAAAGGAGAACGAAACTAACCGGGAATTTGTAGAGACTCAAGACCAAACTTTTACTTGTACCAACGCAAAAACTTCAGACCCATCAGCCACTCCTCTTTTCAAAATTATGTGATTGCTGTGACTCCAGATTTCACTAACCACCCTTACCCAGATTGTGTTCCAAACAATAAGAACCGACTCAGAAGGTAGATTCAACCTAAATTGATCAAAGTTAAACCTTGGCTCAATGTGAGACACAAACAGAACCCCAAGCCATCTGTAGCATAAACACCAAACTCGCCAAGCGAAACTGCAACCGAAGAACAAATGACTACAAGACTCTTCCTCCTTCCCGCACAATACAGACCTCGACCTTTCTATCTGCACCCCTCTTATACTTAGATTTACCCTAGTAGCAAGCTTGTTTTCCAACACCCTCCAAGCCATAAGCATTGTAGAAGGAACTGCCTTGCACCTCCATAACTTACTAAAACCGCGGCGAAGTATCCGCCTCATTGTCCTTCATGACAAGGTTGTAGGCAGAACTAACTATAAAAGTTTGGAGACCCCCATCCTTCCAAATCCAACTATCAACCTCTCCTGGGGCAACCCCAACCCCAAGCAGAAGCTGACTCAACTGATCCGCCATCGGTTTCTCCCATTCGAAGAACGACCTTCTCCAAGCTAGTTGCGAAACCCATCTTCCATTAGAGCAAGAACCAAACTCCAACAGTTTTGCGTCTTTGTTAGAACTAATAGAAAACAGTCTTGGATATACATTCTTCAACGCCTCACCCTTCAACCAACTATCCTTCCAGAAGTAAATATCCTTCCCTCACCTACTTTCCACTCGAAACTATCTTCGAAACTTCTCCCCCAACCCTCCGAAGACCATACCTCTTTCAAATCTTTCCACCAAAGAGAGCAACTTCTACCTTTACCTTCCTCTCCCAGAAATCTCCACCCACCATACTTAGAAATGAGAACTACCTAAAAATTTTGTATTAACTATTTTTTCGTCCTTAGTTTCGTAACTTATTTCTAGATCATACATTTGATCATTTTTACTATTTTATATAATTATTTGACTTTTATCTAATTATTATTTGATACTCATATTTGATATTTATACAATTGTAATTTCCTTCTTAACATTTGACATTGGAGAAAAGAAAATATGTATTCCTTTGACATTAAATACTTGATAATATCATGTTTCCTTTGCTATGATTTTTATTTTTATAAAATAATTATTTAATTAATATTTGAAATTGTAAAGGGCGAGTACAAGCACATGTACAATATACATGTTCCCGAGGATGAGACAAAAATTTTATAACCAAAAGATGTGAGAATAACGATGGAGATGAAGATTAATTTTTACTTTGATGATAGAGATGAGATAGTTAAACCTGTTGTCATCCCTAACTAGAAGGCCAACTTGTGACACTGACTCTCATAAAAATACTTTTTTTTACCTTACTACCTTAAGTATAATTATAAAAAATTAACTACCACTTCATTAAATTTATTTTTCTTTAGGTGTTAATCATTTTTATTTATTTTATACAATCTTATTATTTTTAAAATTTCAAGAATTACATTAAATAAAAATACTAATTTAAAATTAAATTCAATATAATTATTTAGTTTAAAAAAACATTATAAAAGCATATAAGTTTAAAACAAAAAAATTGTTAAATAAAAAAATTATTTATCAAGAATTAAAAAAATCTAAAAACATGCTTTATAGAATAAATTTAGAAAAATTAAAAATATCCAAAACCATAAATTGTATTAAACACTAGTGCTGAAATGCTAAACAAGGGCGGCTATTTTACATTTACAATGGCGGCTATAGAGACGCATTTGATCAACACGCATTCCTAAATCAACGAGATACGAATGCGGCTATATAGCCGCATTTGTAAATACTATTTATAAGGGTGGTTATTCCTAGTAGCCGTATTTGTATATGCTTCTGAATCAGGTGAGATGGTTTAAGGGTTTAGCATTTACAAGTGCAGTTATGGTAATAGTCGCATTCGTACATCCTGCGTTAGATTTATAAGTGCGACTATGGTAAATAGTTGCCCTTGTAAATAGTGGTTTTTTTTAGTGCAATCTGTTTAGTGCTAATTCCCATACAAAATAAATATGTTCAATTATATATACCTAGTCAGAAAAATACAGAAATTCAGATAAATTCAGAGAATCAAATATATATTGATCATCAAAATGTACATTACAAACACATCAAATTACATATCCCTACACTATTGATCAACTATCCTAGAGTTATAAAAATTTATGAAATATGTGGATCAAGAATGTCTCACATATGCTACGGCATCCGAAGTCATTGGTGCTTCATCTGTGAAGAACTGCATTTCAAAATAAGGTTGACATAAATTAGTTTTATAAGATATATATATATATATATATATATATATATATATATGTTCAAAAATTATAAAAATAATTTAACATATCATGTTACATTTTTTCAATCACTTTTAAGGCCTAGTCTTACAATGGTAATCATCCATTGCTTAACGTAATAGCCATATTCATAGCTTCCTGGTTGTTTAATACACGATAATTCAATAAAAAGTAAAAGTTAGTATATTGATAAACAATGAAAATAGATAGAAAAAATTACAAACCTTTATTCTTAACTGGATCGACAATTTAGGATGTTATATCAACGTCATGAACTAGTTAATACAAAACCCCATTAGTAGATGGTTAATTAGTAACATACAAAGTTTAAGATTTGTGGGTATCTTCTTGTGTAGGGAACAAAACCACACAACAGTCTTATCAACCATTGATAAGACAAGTAACTACCAATGATGCCTATATCATCCATGAAAAGAGTTAGTAAATATTTAAAAC
>Ga0123342_1010859_pt1 | contig 10235 bp, 8 predicted proteins | sample Turbeawhitnodule_FD_89960 | JGI IMG/M metagenome (GOLD analysis project Ga0123342, IMG submission 89960) | Root nodule microbial communities of legume samples collected from Mexico - Turtle bean Mexico white nodule | ecosystem: Host-associated > Plants > Roots > Nodule | place: Mexico: Nepantla...
AAAAAAAAAAAAAAAAAAAAAAAAAAAAAAAAAAAAAAAAAAAAAAAAAAAAAAAAAAAAAAAAAAAATAAAAAAAAAAAAAAAAAAAAAAAAAAAAAAAAAATATTTAAAAAATATATATATATATATATATATATATATATATATATATATATATATATATAATCTATGAATACATCATTTCTCAAAACACCTAAACAAAACAAAATGAAAAAGTCTACTTGATTTTAGTGATCACACTTATTCCTTGCTTTTAATGAGATTTTATTTCTTTATATGGACAATTTACTTTTCTTTTCCATTTTTTTAGTCTGTATATATTTTGAATAATTTGAATTTTGATCTTCAAGCACTAATATATTTTAATAAATAAAATTAAAATGACCAATTTTCATAAGAAAACATAAATTTATACTTTAAAAAGTAAAACCTTAGTGATGGATAATGATGGAGACGTTGATCCAAGAAGGAGGTGAAGTTGGGAAAAACTTACAAACCCATTTTAACTACGTGCACTCAAACAATTATAATTGCTTAAAGAAATTTTCCCAACATGGTGTGAAGATTGCTAAATTATATTTCATTTTTCTAAACTTTAATTCAAGTTAGTGGAAAAAGACAATTTATGTTAAGATTTAACATCTAACTTGAATTACATTATGTGAAAAATGTGTGATGATATATATTTTATGTCAAAAGATTCTATGGATGAATTAAGTTTTAATGTTTTCACTTCCTTAATGTCATATTTATCTACATACAAATATGATGTTGACACTATAAAAAAATTATTAAATAAAAAATAATTTTAGAGATAAAAAATATTTATTATATTAATTAAATTAAATATGATTTTAAAAATTAAAATAATTATTAATATACAAAGTAATTTTTATTATTTATTAATTAATAAAATTTATAAATTAAATTTTAAATTAATATATAATTAGTTATCAATTATTTTAGATTATAAGTTTGGTGTATTTAATTTATATTTTTGTTCTTTAAAATTAATTTTTATTTAATAATTTTTTTAGTGTAAATTTTAATATAATTTTTAAAATTTTATCATGGTTTGAATTCAACATAAATTTAATATAAAATGTCAAAAATCATTTATATAGAAGTGTTACTTAATATAAAATGTCTAAAATATTCAACATAAAATATTAGTGGTATTTTAAAAGGTTAAAATTAGAATAAGAATTTTAAAGTTAAAGTAAAAAGCATTTATATTTTTAGGTTAAATGTTCCTTTCAAGTTAATAGTTTCTATAGTTAGTATTTTTCTTCTTATTTTTCATATATAAAAAAATCATTTTTTATTTATAAAAAATATTATTTTTATACATAAAAAATATTTATACAAGTGTTGGTTTGAATGTGTAGACCTAACTACTATTTTTAAGTATGATAAAAAAAAATAATTTAACTATTACTTTATAGTAAGAAGTTATAAATATGTTATTCGAGTATAATCTTAAAATAATCTTAACAATTTTAATTTGTAGCATGAATTGTGAACAGGTGACAAAGATTCTTTACTTTTAGGTATAAGAAACATTGTGTGGTGCAAATTATAAGTGACGTACATATTAATATTAAGCTTTCAAATTCAACCCCAAAATAATTTCAAGAACTTGCTAGAAACAATCTTAAACTTATAGGTCCAATAAAATCTCAAATAATATTTTTTTATCCACAAATAATTAATAAAATTAAAAAAAAAATATTTAAGAGGTATTTCAACTCTTAAAAAAAATTAAAAATAAAATCCTAAATAAATTATCAGAAAAATAATATATATATATATATATAAATATTATATTTATTGGATAAAATATTATCTAAATTATTTTCCCCCTTATATTTTTTAAGCTTAAAAATGCAAATTATCAACCATTAATTAAGACATACTTTTGAAAATAAAAAAGTCATGTAATGCTAACAAATTGAGGTTCGAATTTTAATGATTATACTGATTAAAAATGCTAATAAAATTACTATTTTTTTATTAAATATTAAATAATTGGATTTAAAACACACCATAAAGAGTTGCATGTCAAATGATGGTTAAATAGTTCACAATTTTTTATTCTTTTTAATAATTTGGCTGATTATATGATTATAGTAAGATCATTATTACATGATTATAGTAAGATAGCATATTCAATGATAAGCAAAAGGGTCAATAAAATATGATTGCCACTCAAAACAAAATATCCCTTTGTGATTTAGGGTTTATTATAAGCCCTAAAAAGTACCACAAGACGGTATTATTTAATAATTCTGTCAAAATTTAGGTTAAATTATTATATATATATATATACCTTAGTATAGTTTTATAAGTTTGAACATAAGTTAATAATTTATTAGGGAAACTTTAAATTAAGGTTTAAAAGATTTTACTCTATTAATTAAGTTTTAAAACACACGTAAATTTTAAATTTAGTAGTTTTTCTTAAATCTTGGAATAATATTATCTGATAGAAGGTTTTGATCGCAGAAGTAAATGAGCTTAGAATAGCAATGCAACAGTTTTGTATTAGTCCGTTCCGCATGTTGATTTTATTGGTTTATTCTGCATAAGAGTTGGTCGACATAAAAAAAATATATTTTTAAATTAATGAAAAATAAGTTTTCAGATATAAATTTTAAATAAATTTATTTTTATTTATTAAATTAAATATTTTTTTATTTAGATGATTTAGGTAAATTGTCTCATATTATTATTCTCATGATACATGCTTAATAAGATATGGGTAAAAAAATTAAGATGTTTTGAATTTTAAATAAATTGACTAAAGTCTGACTATTGCATTGAATTAGTATTGAAACATAAATAATTTAAGCATTTTAGAAAGATAAAAAATACTATTAGATATTTAAAAACCATTATCGAATTTCGTGAAGGTATTATGAATCAGGAATTGAGGAGAGTTTCTTTCTGCACCTCCATGCCTTTCTTCTTGCATCCTATACTTCAAAAAATACTTAAATTACCCTTTTGATATTTTTTATTGTACATTTTTTCCTTAATTTTGGAATGTGGAATTCAGAGACATCCCATGATATAGAATCTGGAAGTTAAAATTTGTGTTTTGAATTGTAGAATATTCCAGATTGCACAATCCAAAATACAAAATTTATATTCTGGATTGTAGAATTTGGAATGAATAATTTTAGAATAGTGTGAAATTTGTATCCATTGGTAACATAAATAGGTCATGATTCAACTTTTTTCTTTAAGACCCCATGCTAAATTAACCAATAAGGGATCTCTAATATTATTTTCTGGATTTAAAACCTAAATAAAATATTATACATTATACAATGTCAATCTGAAAATAAAATTTTTATAACAAGAAAATTAAAATCTTACATATTGTTTGAACCATGTATAGTAAAATAGGATAAAATGTCTTGGTCAATTTGAGCTTCAAAAGTAGCCAGACTTATCTCTCTTAAATATTCAACATAAATACTGCAAAGAAGAATCTCATTGGCCCGCTTAGGCTCGCCTCACATAACTCAAAGCTTGCGTGGGCCAAGTGCAGAATGGGATGGGGCCAAAGAAGAATTTTAAAAATTTTACAAGTCCAGATTTCACACTATTCTTTGGAGTGAAGGAATGCATTCTTTTAATTATGGTGTTTATGTACGAGGAACCAATGGTCAATTAGAGTCAGATTTATATGTAATATTGTCTAATATTATTCAATTGGAGTTTATTGGCTTCCCTAATGAATTTTGTTCTCTTTCAATGTGAATGGTTTGATAATATTCATAATATAGGAACCAAAATAGTTAATAAATATGGAATCGCTCAAGTAAAGCAATCACGAAGATATAATAAAGCATATGATCCATTCATATTTGCACAACAAGCAGAGAAAGTTTATTGCACCAAATATTTAGAGGGACACCAAGGTTGGTTGGGACTTATTAAGACAAAAGATTATAGTAGAATCATTGATAATACAGTAAATTAGGTTGAACATATCCAAAACCAAGATGATGAGCTTCTACATCTTCAAGTAGTACTACATGTTGATCCAAATTTCATTCATGATTCTCTTGTTGATGTTGATGATGGGGAAGAAGAAGTAGATATACAATGAATAAATCAAACAAACATAGAAAAAAAATATGAGGATGAATACATTTCAAGTGAGGATACATTGATAGTGATTTCGATGACATAGACACCTCTTCAATAATTCATACATTAAAATTGATTGTATACCTTGTGTAAATTATGTTTTACATTAATTTTATTGTGATTTGCAATAATTGTTATGAATGAAAGGTAAGATAATTGACATATTTTGGTTGTAGCAAACATGATTAGGTTTGAGGCTTTTTATCATGATTAGTTTATTTGTTTAATTAAAATTTGATTGATTCACTTGTAGATGACACCAATGGGTGGAGGTGGTTGTCAAGGTCTTTGTGTTAGTGAGAGATCTCCACCCAATACCAATTCTCCCCCTTCATTCGTTCTTCCAACAATATATTACAATTAGGTATTCAATTTTATCTACTGATTAAATTTATATATACTAAGGAGCTTGAACGATAACTAATTGCTTGGCAAGTTGTAGAGAACATAAATAAATTAAAGACTTGAGGATAAGTCAATGATAAGACTCGTGAGCTTGCGGCATGTCTAAACTTTAAATTATAATTTAATGTTTGTTATATATTTTCTTCACAATAACCAAATTTGACTTCATTTTTAAGAGAAATATAAGCAACATCGAAAAGAAGTCCAACAACATCAGACACTTGAAGATTCATCTTCATAAAACTCTCTCGTTGCCTCAATGATGACAACGAAATATACTTTAATATTATTAGAGGTGAAAATAAAAATGGAAATGTGTACGAACTTGGTGCTTTGAGCAAAAGATTTAATACTTCTATAAGTGCTAACTTTACTACAAGTCAAACTCCAATAATCCATAAAATAGAAAAAAAATTACAAGACTATTTAGAAGTTATACACTTGAGAGTAACATTTTTACTCTACCATCTATATTTAGTCGTTATTTTGAGTTTTAACAATAAAAAATTGTGATTGCGAAAATCCACTTTTTTTTACTATCTAAGTAGGTTTAAGAAGTTTTTTTACTATCTAAGTAGGTTTAAGAAGTTTTTTTTTTTATATATATAGAAAGAAGAAGTAAACTAAATCCATTGATAATATTTAGAACTTGTATATATAAACTAATTTTATATGAAGAAGATAATTTAATTTTTTTTCATACTTTTTCTCTCCTAAAAGTTCTTATAAACAATCTCATCCAATCTAGTTTTGGCCATCTTAATCCATCTCCATCTCTATGTGATGTGCACTAAATTTTGAATTCATAAAGTTTAATAACATGTTACAATCCTTAAGAATCCGTATCTAATAATTTCCCCATAAGGTGAAACCAATATGCACCTCAACATTATCCATAGCCTCTATAAAGTATAAACCATCATTCAAGCTATAATCAGCCACTTGATTGATAGCCTTTGTAGAAGAAGAGAGCACCCCATTATGAACTCTATAAGCATGTGTAGTACCCTTTGAGATAAGTAATCAATAACAAACATTTAACCCCACTCATTGTACCTCTCTACATTGCCAAACACCACCCATCACACCATGCCCACAAAAACTTCTTTCCCTTTATCTCTCCCATGAAATCCACAGTTCCACCACCACTCACCCTCATGCATGGTGATGTTCTTCAAGTCAATGAATTGCTTCAATGTGAGTTTTTGAATTAGTAGACGATTGTGCTTGGAGGTGTAGTCTAGTACCAAGGTTCAGGAAAATTGTGTAGATGAACCTAACTTTTAAGGCATATACTTATGTATATTCTCTTAAAAATGCATATTTTTCCTCATTTTAATCTCTTTGATTGTAGCAATTTTTTAACCCCTTTTTTTAGTGTAATGTCCACTTTAGGATCCAATGTTCTACTCTTTTAAAAAAAGTGACAAAATAGGGTTGTCTTTTAAAGTGAGTAACATACAAGATAAAGTATGTAATCTTAGTTATTGATAATTGAAAAAATAAGGCTCAATTTACCATGGATATATTAAAATATCAACCATTATTTAGTTATTTATTAATGAGTGAAATCACTTCTTTACTTTCATTTACTTTACGGGAATCAAAAGAAAAAATATACAAAATATCAGCATGGTCAATGAATTTGAGTTATAACAATAGGGCTGTCTTAAATATTATTTGGAGAGAAAAAAACATATAATTGAGTATTATTGTTTTCCAACTCCTATAGAAGATACATGTGATTCCTAAAAAAATAAAGATAAAACTATCTCAACTAAATATTCAGAAATTATGATAGTTATCTTCTAAATTTATAAGTCATGTTGATTTCCATAGTAAAAATGTGACATTAAATTAGTCTTCTAAATGGGATATTCAAGAAAATTAACGAAGTGGGAGTGAGACAGAAGAAAGTGGAAGAATAAAATGGAGGTTGAAATTTTTAGATGAAAGTGTGATTGCAAGAAAGTGGAAGAAAAAAATGGAGGTTGAACTTTTGAGATGAAAGTGTGATTACAAAAAAGTGAGGGTTGGAGTTTTGAAAAAGGAGTGAAAAGAGGGATATGGATTGTGTGATTGATGGATGGGTAGATAAGAGTAGTTAAAAAACTTGTTATGTATGTGCAATAATTTTACATTATTTGAAAGTTGTAACTAAGAATAATTTAAATATATTTTCTTCGATTAATCCTTTGAGACATTTTTTAAAGATAAAATTATGATGGAACTTTAAGTTTTAAAGTGAATAATCACTACAAGAAAATGATGAAATAGAAACCAATTTTTAGAGACTAAAATAATTAATTGCAATAGTAACTAAATTAGAGACCATTTTGGAAACTAAAACAAAAATTGGTTTCTAAATTAGTTTCTATTATTGTTAAATAGTTTCTAAATTGGTCTCTAATTAGCAACCAAGGTTTTAGAGACTAAATTTAGAAATTGGTAGATAAAACATTGGTTGCTAATTAGATACCAATTTAGAAACTATTTAACAATAATAGAAAATAATAGAAACTAATTTAGAAACCAATTTTTGTTTTAGTTTTCCAAAATGGTCTCTAATTTAGTTACTATTGCAACTAATTATTTTGGTTTCTAAAAATTGGTTTCTATTTGATGATTTTCTTGTAGTGAATAGTGTTATCTCAACAATATTGATGCTTTTTGAGAAAATAGAAAGATGATTCTAAAGACAAATCTTCCTTCACTTAGTCCTCGATTGAAAGACTTATTCTACTACATACAATAGTCTCATATCACTTGAGAATTGAAGTTAGTGACAATTTAAATATATATTCATCCCTTAATACTTAGAATAAACCGAACAATACCTCTGATGCGGAGACAAGTTAAATTGATTTCTTAATAACTAGTTTTAATGATGGACTTGAGATTACAACCAGACTAATCATAGGAAAATAAAATAGATGAAATAGATTTCTTAATAATAGCTTTAATGATGGATTTGCAATTGCAACAAGACTAATAAGATAGGAAAAGAAGATAAATAAAATTAATTTCTTAATAATTAGTTTTAATAACTAACTATATAATAAAAATTTAATAAACATGTATTTTATCTGTAACATTTGAAAGAAGCAAAATATTTTGAACAAGTAATTATAATTAGGAAATGGTTAAATTTTGTTTGGTTTGGTTAAATTTTGTTTGGTTGATGAAAAATATTTCTAGAAATATTTATCGAACCTAGTAGTTCCTTGCCATATTAAATGATTTAATAAAAGTAATATGATACTTTTTTTCAGTAAAAAAAATAATTTTGATTCGGAAAAGTTAGTTTTTCATTTCTCCAATAAAAAGGTTTTTGTGAAAAATCTGACTAAAATGTTATACTTTAAAATATAATAACCAAACATGAAAAATACACTTTTCTAACTTTAAATTCTTGAGAGACTATCATTTTTTTTACTAAATTTAAAAGTAAATTTTCAAAAAACTAAAATTTTGTATTCTAAGTAATATTTTTTATTTCCTTCACCATAAAATACTTGAACTCATTCACCAATACAACTATCATGGCCTCAAACAATATTTTTTATTTCGATTTTCATAATTACAAGTCTAAATTGATGTTATCTTTCTGAGTTTAGTAAATTAAATGAAATTTCTGAAATAATTATATTTATATTTCATTTTTTTACATTATAAAGAGCTTGTTTCTTTGGGAATAAAACTGTTGTCAATTATATTTAGCAGAGTTAAGATGAGTAATTTTCACCCCTGAAAATCTGTCACCATTAATGGCAGAAAAGTATCAGAAGGTAAAAGATACTGTAAATAAATAGAATTTATATTGGGTGGTCAGAAACTTTATACAGTATGAAAAATGTAAAATACCAAACTGTATATTTGTCAGTATATGCACATGATGAAGATAAGTGTATACAGTTTTTCACCAATTAATCTCTTTCTGTATATTTTTTTGTCAAGGAATTTTCTGCATTGAAGAAGATTCAGACTGGTTTGACAAAGACAAGTAAAAAAAAGTAGGGTTTGGCAAAAAAGTTGCATAGATTATGACATGATGATTAATTATGAATAAAGTCACCTGAGACTGAGTGAATGGCAACATTTTACTGGTTAAACCTCCAAATGTTTACTGTAAAAATAATCATCAATATTTATAGTCTTTTTAGATAAGTTTTTGTGCAAGAACTTTTGAAATATATTATTTATAGAATATAATAAGTTTGTATAATAATTTTGTTGAGGAATGGTGAACATCTTCTAATTTTTTTTTAGATTAATGTTGTTTTTAAAATTTTTTATAAATAAATGTAGTTTATTTATGTATCATTTTTATTAATATATAAATTTAATTTAATCTTCAGAAAAGTCAAGTTGTATAATGATGATTAAGATAAAAACTTTTATAAAAAAAACAATTACATGCTAAAGTTTGTAAATATGTGTTTTATTAAAGAAAATAAAATTCTTAGAACATATTTTTAATAATATCATTTAATATAAAGATAAAGTTAATACTAAAAAAACTTCTTTCATTCTCAACAAAAATTGAAGCATGATGTTTTATTATATATCTATCAAATTTTGTTATATTTTGTATATTTAGAAATAAAATGTAGGCATCCCTTCCTACGTTATAAAAAGGTGGTTAACAATTTTTTTTTTTAACACAACAATGTTTAAATACACCCAATAATCTTACATCGTTAGAGTTAAGGTGAATGATAATTTATATATAATTTTTTTTAATTCATCAAAATATTTTTAAAAATAAATTGTAATAAAATTTCAAAGTGGATAATACTTCAAATGTGATTGAAAATCGATTCTAAATTATTATATATAATGATGGTGTTGAAAAAAAATTTGCATATGAAATTCTCTTATTTATTAACTCTTTAGTAACCACTAAATAATTTTTTGGATGTTAACATGAGAAAAAAAATTATAATATCACAAATTAAACTTCTAAATTTTTCTTTTATGACCCTTTGTTCTCTGATTTTTATTCATCACCTATGTTCTAGCTAGGTAACTATTCATAAATTGTACCTATAGTAGCTTCTAGATATTTTTATATTTTTTTAGGTATTTATGATAACTTGTGGGTTTTTATACACTATCTACATTTTGATAGATTTTTTTTTTACATTTTTTTTTATCTATATGTGTGTGTGAATTTTTCCAATATTTATATATTTTTGTATACTTGAAGTCTTCCTAAGGATCATTAGCTTTTTGAACTATATAATTGAATACAAATGAATAAGTCAACAAAATATTAAAAAAAATCAACTTTATAAATTGGTTATATAACTATGTTGATTTAGATAGTATGATTTACTATGTCATTTATATCTATACCAATTCTTTAACTTACATAAAAAAAAAAATCTATATAGAAAGTTTATATTACTTAAGCTATCTTTATCTTAAAAAAATAGATTAATTAGAAAATAATATTAGTATAATTTATAAGATAACTACTATAAAAATTACTAATTTATTATGTATAATATTTTCTATTGTAGGAGATTATATATATATATATATATATATATATATATATATATATATATATATATATTTTTTTTTTTATATTTTTTTTTTTTTTTTTTTATATGTTATATGATAGAAAAAAATATTATATTTTTTTTTTTTTTTATTTTTTTTTT
>Ga0123342_1010860_pt1 | contig 10231 bp, 6 predicted proteins | sample Turbeawhitnodule_FD_89960 | JGI IMG/M metagenome (GOLD analysis project Ga0123342, IMG submission 89960) | Root nodule microbial communities of legume samples collected from Mexico - Turtle bean Mexico white nodule | ecosystem: Host-associated > Plants > Roots > Nodule | place: Mexico: Nepantla...
AAGACTGGATGTAGCTCTGGGTTTGGAGTGAACCAGTATAAACATCTGTGTGCAATCTCTCTATCCCTAACTCTTTAAATTCAGTTTTGTTTGTTTTTTGCTGGTATAAACAACCGATTGTTTATGTGAAACAACCGATTGTTTTTCTGGTACTGCTGTTTTTGATTGCTGTTTTGGCAAACTGAATTTCTTATCAATTGTTTCTTGAGATAATTTCATTCTTGTTTTAAAAGTTTGCGAAAATCCTATTTAAACCATTCACCCCCCCCCCCTCTAGTTTAAAGTCATCCATTCTAACAGCTTTTCACCAAGGCATGCATTATATATATACTAGTCGAGGTGCGCCGAGACTAAGGGAGTTAAATAAGTAAATCAATGTACTAATACATACAAGACATTAGAAGGTTTTAAATTGTTCAAAAGGCCACAAAGGGCGGTGGTTACAAAGAAATGCTACTCATCTACAATTTTGCCAGTATGATCATAATGAAAGCGTCAATTAGACAATGATGTCAGTACATAGTCATGAGTTGAGGGGAAGGAGGTACCTATGTTTAGAGAACGAGTCGAGGTGAGGAGGTTCCCAGGATGAGGAAGGAGGTGCAAAGAGTTTGAGATAGGGCAAGCGACATTTCCTTCCAATCGTTGATGAAAGCCACGTGTATGCTCGCGATGGAGTATGGTGAGACGTCATCTTAGAGACACTTCGTGCGTCGCGCCACACCCACCATTACGAGAAGGGCACGTAAGCTGTCAAGGGCGTGCAAGTAGTCCCTTCGTTGAAGCAAGCTCGGCTCGAGACTTGGGGGCTTGTGTACTAGACCAGAGCGCTCATAGCTCAGCACTCGGTAGTCGGACCTCGAAACCTATCATAGACAGGTTAGATCGGCTTTTTGGCCAAAATAGCGAGCTATGTAATTGGGCCCCAGATGTATGTATAAGTTCATTTTTGTATACTTAAGGTAATCCTTCATGCATAAGGCCTAGGCGGCTGGCGAGGGGTAATTATGGACATAGGGGTGCGCATGGGGTCTAACTTAAGTAAATACTTTCTTTTATACCTAAGCCCATGTATGCTAGGGCGTGTAAGGGTTAGGTTGCATGTATGATGAGAAGGAGCGTAACGCCACGTTGATGGTGCCTACGTAAACAGACTGGACCCCTGATGCTGGTACATGAGTTGGTACCCTGGTGGTTATTCTGTTATTATTTTATGCACTCCCTAAAGGAAAGATTTTGTTGGGTTGTAGCATCCTGAGAGTGTGCCATTGAACATAATATTTTCTAGTTGAGTATGTTTTCAGTTGAGATGAGATTCTTGTGATAAAAAGTTGTTGCAAGAGGTAAGCTATAAAAGGGGCTTGAGACCCCATGTTAAGGTACGTTGTTTCTAAGATTGAAACTTATTACTTCTTAAATTCTTATAAACCCTGTACTGACTTGATAATCAAAGTGCAATCAACATGTAAGACCCCCTCTGTTTCAACAGAGCTACGTTCCAGAGCAGTCAGAAATAGAACAGATTCATGAAGAAACAGACGGAGTTAGTGCTTGTCATTAGAGTCAACCAACGAGAAAGTCAACAGTCTTATCTTCATGCAAGATTAAATTTAATTGACTCAAAATATTATAATTATTATGTGTTAATGCAACAATGTTTACGTCTAGTCACTAACATTTTATTCAGTAGAGTTGTCTAATTGTGTTTTTTTTCTTTATTTTTAATTTCATTTACAAGAAAATAATTAATTCTCATAACTTAGATAAATTAAAAAATAAACAATTATTATATTTTGTTAAACAAAAGTGTATTTTCCTCTTCTATTTTTGGATAATGCATTTGTTATTTTATTTAATAAAAAAAGATTTAATTTTGTATAAACTTATCTGAAATTAGTATATCATATTAAAATATAGATGAAGACTAGAGTATGTAGTGCAAAGGTAAAATTAGTGGGAAAAAAAAGTAAAACAAAAGTGAAAAGTAAAATAGAGTGTACTACATTTATTGTACATATATTTAAAGATAGATAAATTCCCATAAAAGGATATGTGACTTATTTGAACTGACCAGTTTCTAGCAAATATTCAATACAAATTGATTTTTTTTACTGTAACTGACATTAGTCTATACTTTGCTTCTAATGCCAAGTCTACACTTTTTTTAGTACAATAAATAAATTTTGTCACTTTTTTTTAATTCATACCAACTACACAAACTCAAACATAAGTTGGACCTACTTAAATGTTCAAATGAAATATTTACAAGTTAACAAAATAATATTTTTAAAAAAGTTAAATAAATGTATTAACTTTTGTAATACTTATTTAAAAAATCACATCAACAATAGTTTTGAATTGATTAATATTATATTTTTTTTATGAAGTAGAGACAGTAGCTTTAAAACAAATGGAGACACGCATTGAAAAATTATTTTCACAAAATTTGATGTAATTTCATTTGCGTTTAAGTTTCATTTCGTTAGGTTGTGGATAGCAGGTTCCCCACCTTCGCGGCAATTTCCCTCCTCCTTTCTCCCATTCACAGATTATTAATTAAATAAATTAAAACCAAATAACATAAAAAAGAATTTAAAAAGTGTTATTTTTTGTTTCTTATAATTTTATTTTCTAGGTCTCCATGGATTGTTTATTGTTTTTGTGTTTTGCACACATAAAATTGAAAAAAGAAATCTGAGGGAAACAAAAAAGAAAAGAAAAAGACAGAAACAAACACGGAGCGCTGCGGAACCAAATGAAATGATTGAGAAGAGAGCGAAGAAAAAGAACCAAACCCCATCGCCCCCAAAACGGTTCGTTTTGCCCTCCTCTCTTCGCATCGGAACCATCTCTTTCGCGACGATCCTCCGGTCGTCGTCGCCGGCTACTCGGTTGGAATAGCCCGAACCGAACACCACCGATCTGTTAGGAACTTCGGATCTCGGATCTGACCGACCGAAACGATGCCGTCTCACGCGGATCTGGACCGGCAGATCGAGCACCTCATGGAGTGCAAGCCTCTGCCGGAGGCGGAGGTCAAAGCGCTTTGCGATCAGGCCAGGGCAATTCTCGTCGAAGAGTGGAACGTTCAACCGGTGAAGTGTCCCGTCACCGTCTGCGGCGACATTCACGGCCAGTTTTACGATCTCATCGAGCTTTTTCGGATAGGAGGAAACGCTCCCGATACCAACTACCTTTTTATGGGCGATTATGTAGGTGAGTTTCCTCTTCTGAGATTATCTCTCTACTTTTTGTTTGATTAATTAATTCCGTGAGCTGAATTAGATGTAGATAGGGCTTGGCTTGTTTCGTTATAGCGCGAAATGCTTTGTGATGTGTTATAATTGAATTTATTACATGTCGTGGTGTTGGATTTCGAGAATGAAATTTTTGTTTTTGATTTTACGTTACGATTATTCTTTCGTATTTTTTATGCCGTTTTTATCTGCTATAGACTTTGAGTAGCGTATTTTAAGGTTTTTTTAGCTGGTCGAATCGGTTTGAAAGTTAACTGCTAGAGACTGATTGCTTGGTTGGGGTAATTGGAAGTTTAAGTAGTTATTGGTCACGTATATATTTTTAGGGATGTGCTGTCATCAACTAGTTGGAATCGGCTTTTCAAAGGTTTTCCCGAGATGTCATATGGTTGTTACATTTTGTGGGTTTTCTTATTCTAAATGGTTAATGTTTGACTTGTGTAAATTGTGAAATGCACTTGATTTTGTGTCTGGGTTTTGTTTGTGTGTGTAACATTGATTCCGCTGTTGATTCTATATAAATATTGAGTTTAAATCTCCTCATTTTGGTTATGCGCTAAATTAGTATTTTTTGGAAGTAGAATTGTTAGGTGCGGCTTGTTATTCTCCTGGCCCCTTCCTGTTTATCTTCTGGGATGATTGCCACATGTCAGTGACAAAATTTTGCTAATGCTTGGTTTGTAATTAGAAATGTAGTTGTTGGATATTGTTTACGGGGTTTGGTTTTTGTTACTGTGTGGAGTAGGTTGGTGCAACTGAATGAAGTGTTGAGATGTTGGTGTAAACACTAAATATTAAATAAATTCTTGATACTACAGTGTTTGCATGTCAGAAGAGTGTTCACAGAAGGGACAAATTGTTTATATAACTGTTAATGGACTAATAAAATTGAATATTGTAAGGATATGAAAGGATTTTCTAGGACTGAAAGTCATAATGTCTTTAATTAGCCAGTCCTTTAACAGCATTTGCTGGGAACATAAAAACTATCAGAAGTTATTAACCTGTTTGTATCAAGGTATCAACAGTGGTTGTTGTTATAATAGGGAAGGACATGATGCTTGACACTTCAATATATGAGGAAAGCTGCCAACTATGGCAATTATCATCTTTTATTTTTTCTGTCATGCTGCTTTTAATGATGTTCAGATTGGACTTTGTATATGTGGGCACTTTTCATGATGATGATACTGGCAAAATTTATGCAGATCGTGGCTACTATTCAGTGGAGACTGTTACACTTTTGGTGGCCTTGAAAGTTCGTTATAGAGATAGAATTACAATCCTTAGGGGAAATCATGAGAGTCGTCAAATCACTCAAGTGTAAGAACATTTTCTTCACATTATGTGTTTTTCATAAAAGCTCATTGTAATTTCTATATGTAAATATGTGTCATGTTTAAGCAACATTTTAGGATATATCCAGCTTAAAGTTTGAGAATAAGTTGAGGGTGTGTAGTCCTGACTGTTGTATTCGTTGATTTTATGAGAAATTGCCCAGGGGCTTCATGTTCCTCAATATTCACACTGACGATTATCTTGGGGGGAGCAGCCTGATTTTGTGATAATATATTATGCATTCTTTTATTTCTTGGATAGGACACTATAAATACAAATGCTTTAGAATGCAAATAGATGTATTTTGTTGCTGATGAATTTCTGCAGTCTATCATTCTGATTGCAGATGCTAGTATTATAGTAATTTTTTACCATATAGAAACGGCAGTGAAGCGTATGGTGTGACTGGATGATAAAATCATGCTCAAATTGAAGTGGGTCTGTAGATGGATACGGTGGATTGTTTAAATAAAATGTTAGAGCTAGCTTGTAACTTGCATTTGAAGAAATGAGTAGAGAGAAGTAACACCATTTTATGCCTGTGAATGCATATTTATGAGTGGTTTGTGAAGGGATTTGACAGTGGAAAAAATCTCTGAACACAAGAAATACTAGGAATTTTACTCTGAAAATAGTTTATTTACTAACCTTTTTGTCTATATCTTTCACATGTTTTCAGGTATGGCTTCTACGATGAATGTTTGAGAAAATATGGAAATGCCAATGTCTGGAAATTCTTTACCGACCTGTTTGATTATTTGCCTTTGACTGCCCTTATTGAGAGTCAGGTTTGAGTTAAATATGTTGCAGAATGTTTCTTTGAGAACTTTTTGAGGGTGTCTAACATCCATGTTTATTACAGATTTTCTGCTTGCATGGAGGTCTCTCACCATCTTTGGATACACTGGATAATATCCGGGCGTTGGATCGCATACAGGAGGTTTGCTTTTAAATTGTTATTGGAAACTCTTGCATTCTGAATTGTTTTCTGTGAAGAACATTTTATGCAAAACGCACCCTTTTTTTTAGTTAAAATCTTTCTAAAACATGGTTTGAGAAGTATTTTAAATTGTTTGATGTTGAAATTATTTTTTGTAGTTTGTAGCACTTGTTTTTCATTGGAAATGTCTCAATTTTTCGTTTTTCATTGGAAATGTCTCAATTTTTCTAGGGTTTACAATGATGCCTTCTTTCTCTTTCTATATGGTCAAATTATCAATGAAGTGTTTCATTTCAGCTTTCCGGGGGGCTTTTAGGATGTCTTGTCTTTTGTTCCCTTTTTGAAATTTCATTTCTGTATATCTGTCTTGTCTAATCTGCACCAAGAAAATTAATTAGATTTCTTGCCTGACAAATGACAACTGTAACCACAATGTAGGTTCCACACGAAGGACCAATGTGTGACCTATTGTGGTCTGATCCAGATGATCGCTGTGGTTGGGGAATATCTCCACGTGGTGCAGGATATACATTTGGACAGGACATAGCTTCTCAGTTCAATCATACCAATGGTCTATCCCTGATATCTAGAGCTCACCAGCTAGTCATGGAAGGATACAATTGGTGCCAGGTGACTGACTGATCTAATATTTAGATTCAGTATGAGTATTGTTTTCCTTTTTCACTTCAGGGATACCTATTACATTTCTCTTTATTGATGAATATTATTTGGATAACTCTTTAAGGACAAGAATGTGGTGACTGTTTTTAGTGCACCTAATTATTGTTACCGATGTGGGAACATGGCTGCCATACTGGAAATTGGAGAGAATATGGATCAGAATTTTCTGCAGTTTGATCCAGCTCCCAGACAAATTGAGCCTGACACTACACGAAAGACTCCAGATTATTTTTTGTAACTTCATATATCCCTTTGTTTGTAGTTACTGCTTTCTGCTGTTACTGTAGATGTGTCTTTAAGGAGAGAGGAGTTTCACTGTTTAAGTGGACGGTTTTCATCAACATAATTCTTTCTTTTGGAGTTTGTCTACTGTTGCCGCTGCTGCCGTCTTATTTCGACAAAGAAACAAATAGAATTGACACAATTGGTGTTGTATATTATTATAGGAGGAAGCGGCAATAACATGGTATATTCTGTGCTGTATTTTTTTTTAAATTAATTCTCAAGTTAGAGAGCAGATTTTTTAGTACTGACCATCATGTTCATTTAAGACTGTTTGATGGTGACAAAGTGCAGGTGTTGAACTTTTTTTACATAATCCACGGATAATAATGTGGTAAGAGGGGTAGAGGGTTGAGTGGAAATGATTGTTCCCACACACCAGGAATAGGGAGCTAAGGTTGTGTGTTTTTCCTTTAGCACATTTCATTAATAATTATAAAAGCATTGCTCTATTCTTATTTTCTATTTTTAAGATTTCGTGGAGAAAATTCTTTCTTTACAACATCTTAAGAATAAGAAACATAGAATAAGTGATGTTTTTGGTAATTGTCGACGGAAACATTAACTAAAAGTAAAAATGAAAATAAATCAAAGACAACATAAAAAGACTTGTTATGTATGTTAGTAAATCTTATTTATTCACTGAAAATTAAATGGAACCATTGACGTGTACCGTTGTTTATTTATCTTGAAATTTTGTTTACACTTAACTATTTAATTGTTATCTGTTTCATGCTATTCTCTTTATATTTTGACTTGAATTATTTAAATTTTTTTATTCATGAAGCAATTGATTATTTTTTATTGTTTGTAGTTCATTTTTAAACGATTTTATGATTAGTTAAAATTTTGTTACAAGTTATAAAATTATGGGTGAAATTGATTAAATAAACACGTGATTTCCCAATTCTGTAATATTTAAAAAAGTTTTAGTCGTATTTAAAAGTGGTTTGTTATTATCTTTCTTTATGAAAAAAGTAACGTCAGATATGCAATTTTTCTGGCAGTCTTGTCTTGGATTGTTATATTAGAGAAGTGACATATAATGTGTATCAGTTTTATTTTTTTATAAAAACTTGCAAAGTTGTTGATTTTGCAATATTGAGTTAGAGGATGTGATAGGGTCAGGATCTAGTACGGTTATCATACTATAAAATCCCAAACGGTCCCATTGTCGATTAAATGTTTTCAAATTTTAATGATTGTTTGTTTATTTTTTATCGTTGTTATTTAGTCTTTTATTTATGGATTTGTTATTCAAAATTCTGTTTTTGAATGTTAGTTATTTTACATCAATTTATGAAATGTCAATAAAATTATATTGTTTTGAAGTTTATTTATTATTTTATATGTTAGTATTTTATTATGATAAAAAAATAAATTAAGTTTAAATTTATCAAATTATATTAAATGTATTAAAATATTTTTAATTTTTAATATAAGTTGGATCAATTTTAGTTCCAATGTTGATCCATTGGGCTAAGATTTCAACCACATGAAGTTTTACAACACTGCTGGTCATATTATGAACGTAGATTAATTTTACAAATTTCGTAAGATTATAGGTATAATTAATAATAAAAAAGGTAAGAACAGAAAATAGAGCAGAATTGCAGAAGGCTATAAAAGAAGCTGGATAATTAAAGTTGTTTTCCTTTCCATTTCCCGAGTCCATTCACTTTTAAATTAGTCCTCGAAAATGGAAAGAAATTAAATTTAACATCCTAAAATGCAATTATTTTAGTTTTCTTTTACTTTATTTTTTTTATTGATTTTCATTAAAAATTCAAAAAATCTTCATTTTGTAAAGTTAGGACTGATAACAAAATTAAAAACATAGAAACTAAAAGGCCAGGCAAATATTTAAAATTGAAATACAATCTGGAGAATTAATTTTAAATTTTTTGCACCGTCTTTGGTTTTCTTTCTTTAGACTTTATTTACTATGGACTCTGAAGTTTCATCACTTCTTCAGCCACCTTCATATAATTTTTAAATTTCTAAAATTACCTTTCAGTAAAAAAAACAAAAATAAAAGCAATATTTACGTAAATTTAGAAGTGAAAAATTACAAGTTTCAGAGATTACGTAATCCTCAAGTCAAAAATTATAATTTTTAAATTACATTATTTATAACCTATTTAACAAAACACACAAAATAATATTACGTGATTTTTTAAGAAAATAAATCTATCAAATTATGTAATCTGAAAGTAAAAAATTATAAACAAACAATACTAAATAAGTGATAATTTTTTATTTTTGGATTACGTAAACCATATTTTTTTAAATAAGTTTCAAATTAGATAATCTGGTATTTTGGTATTTTGAATTGTTAAATATATATTTTTACTTTATTTTTTTACTGAAAATTTAAAATTTTTTGGAGGTGGTCGAAGAAGTGAAGAAGAATCAGTCTTTACCATGTCATTGGAAATGGATTGTTTGGTGTTATTAGTGGGGTAATAGTGGATATTTGTTGATTTAGAATAGAATGATTTGAGGGAGGGAAAAGTGGCGTGGAGTAAGGATTTCGGGTCCCTTAGAAATGTGTGCACTTTTCAGCACCCAGTCTTCATTCTTTTTTTCTATACTCACCAAATAATTCTACCTATTGTTCATTAAATAAATGGGCATTCATAAAATTATTTTAGATAACTATGTTTCTACAGAAGAACAAATTAAAGAGATAAGAAAATTAATTTAATTTATAACTTCATTATATACATTTCATAACGTAGGAAAGACTGGCTGAGGACACATCAAGTTTATCACATTTTTTAAGATGAGATCTCAATATTTATAATAATATATGATCCTAGCTAAGTTAACTTATTTTCATCAAATCATACATTGAATTCATAAGCCAATTAGCTAAGTTGGTTAATTTTGAGGGGATAAATATTTTTTAAAGCTCCTTCACTATGATTTTACTAATAAACTATATGTTTAACAAAGTGGTGTTCAAGCTTTGAAGAATCCAAACCCTTTGAAGAATATTGAAGGCTAAGTTGTGCTTGCTGTTGCTGAACTGTCTTAGATAGGATCTCGGGTAGATTGAGTTTTGTAATCCACTCTTGATTGAATTCAAAGCATAGGCATTCTCAATCTTTTTAAAAGAAAAGTGTTTTTTAAACTAAGTGAAAAACAACCGATTGTTTTGTCGAAACAACCGATTGTTTTATACTTAGGTGTTTTTAGAAAAGATTGAAAACTGTTTTTATGGTTGACTTGTTGTCAAAACCAAAACAACCGATTGATTCGTGGAAACAACCGATTGTTTGTTTTGGTACCATAACAGAAAACTGTTTTGTGCTTTGACTGAGTATTAAATGATTTTCTAACTGTTTGACCAATCTTTAAATGCAATGAATAGTTTGTTAAGATTTGATAACAAACAACATCTTTGAATATATTCAGAAAAACAGATTTGAGTTTAAAAAAAAAAAAGAAACTAACACAATATTTTGAGTTTTTCAAAGAGTTGAGATTGCTCAGAGATTGAGATTGATCAAAAAGTGTGAGATATGATTTCTGCTTGTATTGATTTCAGAATTGCTTCTATAACAAGTGTAATCCTTGTATCTGTTGAACAAGAATCTTTGTGTGCTTGCTGAGAAGTGTTGTGTGTTCTTGAGGGGATCAAGATCAGCATTCTTAGTGTTGGTGTGTTGGCCAAGAGAAGTGTGTTTCTTGAGGGGATCAAGGTCACTTTCTTGGTTGTGTTGTAAGT
>Ga0123342_1010861_pt1 | contig 10231 bp, 7 predicted proteins | sample Turbeawhitnodule_FD_89960 | JGI IMG/M metagenome (GOLD analysis project Ga0123342, IMG submission 89960) | Root nodule microbial communities of legume samples collected from Mexico - Turtle bean Mexico white nodule | ecosystem: Host-associated > Plants > Roots > Nodule | place: Mexico: Nepantla...
CGCCGCCGCCGTCGTTAGTGTACGGATGGAAGAACCCGACGGCTCTGTTCCTCCGGCGTCTGCCGTTGACTGGAGCAATGCAGAATCCAAAAAGAATGGCCGTGATGAGCGCAACAATGATCATCGTCAACATCTTGCAGTGGCAGATGTTCAAAGCTTCATAATCGTTCAACAAATTGGATCCAACGAGGAATTCATCTTTTATCGGTGCATAACCAATCACCAAAGCATAGAATAGGGAAATATTTAGCTAAACAAAAATTAAGTAATTAGTTGAAAACTAAAATTTGATAAATTTATTTATCGAGTTAATATAATGCGAAGCAATATGTTTATATATTTTTTAATATATTTTTATTTTATAAATTATACCGCTCGGTTTCTCTCCTCATCATAATTATTTTGTCCTCATCTATTTGTAGGATTAATTTATATCGGCTTGTCGGTCTCAAAAAAAGAAGAAAAAAAATGTCGTAGAATGTGTTTAACAAATATATTCATTTACAAATATACTTTAAAAGGTTTAATCGGTTAGGCTTGAAGAAAATATCTAAAATTAAGTCTATCCTAAATAAATGTAAATAGAATATTTAAGGAATGTTTAGAAGGTAGATAAAATCATAATAACTCAAATATATAAGAAAAAGTTAATTTAAACGTTAGAATATCTTTAGAATGTTGTTAGGATCTTCCTCAATATTACGTCCGATATAATGGAGGTCTCTTTGGCAAGTATGAAGGGTATACTGACCTAGACGAGCATCTAGTCATGTATGTAACACAGGTCAGTTAGTATGCCTCCAATGACACCATACTATGTTGAGTGTTCCCTACCTCACTTAAAACATGACACTGAGTTGGTTTACAAGGCTTCCCCACTAATCAATAGACTGCTTCAACATGTTGACTAGTTTGTTTAGTTCGCAATTTTTCATCAGTCGACCGCATCACCTCACTTCGAAAGTCTTGGTAAACATCAGGCGGAAAAGTGAGAGTCACTACGAACATTCAGGAAAAAATTTGGCAAATCAATATAAGAAACTTGAGTCTGGAAGTCATGATGCATTACATGTTAGCAACTCTAAAACTTGGCCCTTTCGTTGACATCCTTTGTAAAAAGTTGGCTGAGAACTTAGAAGAATTGAGGAGAAGAGTAACAAAGTTCATGCAGTTGGGGAAGTTGAAAAAATTCAAAAGAAAGGTTAACCACAATAAGTCATTCAAATATACGAGGAAGTTGACTTGGACATCGAAGTATGTTTGCAAGTTTTCTAGCCGACGGAGATAAGAAGATTAGGCATAAATCCAAACAGATATTGACAAAGAAGATTAAGAAGAGAAAAGCGAATGGACCATAGAGCGTGAGGTATCACGTACATATGATGGAGTTTGACTTTACCTAATTTTTGCAAGAACAAAAACAAAAGTTTATTTAACTTAAATACAAATTTTTAATCGGTCTAAATTAGAATTAATAGTTTTGGTTCCTTCTAAAATAAATTTGTTAAATCTAATATGCCTTATTTTCTATCAATACAATTTTAATTATTTTATTCCACATTAACGTTCACTTTTGGATTTTAAAACAAAAGATAAAAGAACATAAATTTAAACTGCATTTTATAGTATATTTTTGAAAAGAACATAAATTTAAACTGCATCCTTATAGTATATTTGAAAAGGCCAAAATATTCATCCCATATATTTATATTAATAAATCAACCTTTTCTTTTCTCGATCTCAGTCGTACCCCATGTGTTATATATCCCATGTGGTGCATCCCTTTCATGTCAATTTCATTGATAGATTATGTTGCACGGTCATGCCGGTTGAATAACTAAAGGTTTATGTAGTTTTTTTTTTTTTTATGTTTTTAGTGTTGTGTTATCTCTGTTTTTTTTAATTTGGAAATACATAATTAAGAATATAAGTACATATTTTGAATTTTGTATTCATGTATGTATTTAAATTTGAAAACACATTTCAAAATCCACTGTGTGAAATATATAAATTCATTATGGATAATGCATTTTGAAATATATTTTCGAATCCAAAACACAAAAATATATGTATTAATTTTAAAAAGTAATCATTGTTTGTTATTATTATTGGCAAAAATATAGGTAAGGACTAAATATGGATCATAATAAGTTGGTCAAAGACTAATGAGGTTGGACATTAGAAGGGACAGATAATAAGTTGTCGTTGACATTGATGCTTATGTGTTGCCACCAACTGCTATATGACAAGATGAGTAAGTAGGATTTATTGGGAGAACTTGTTGATACATTGTTGCTAATAAAAGTATAACATCAGTTAGCGTGTCATACTTATCGTTATTTGACAATGTGAGGATGTGTGTGATAAGTGTCATAATTTAGTAATATTCCATATTAAAATATATAAACTCATAGATTTTTATTGATAAAATAACTATAACTCAACCCCTAATTTAGGAATTTAAACACTTTTACATATTTTGTGATTATAAAATGAATTACAACGATTTATTCTCAAATTTGTGTTAATTTCAGGATTCTAAGAGAAAATGGAGATGAAAGGGCTAAAGGAGAATTGACAATATGAAAATGAAAAGTTGGAATATTGGAAACTCGCCCAAAACTCGTCAAAGCAAGATGACTCCAGAGAAACTCGCCAAAGACTTGCCTATAGTGAAATTAGGTTTTTTTTCTCATCAAACTTGCTTACTTGCTTAAGCAAGTAACAACTCGCTTAAACAAGATGTCATAACCCAAGCTCAACTAGGTTAAATAGAAGGCATGAGACATAGAGAATATAGAGACATAGAAAATCCTAAAGGAGATCGTCATTAAGGAGAAACATCCTAGATCTTATTTTCTTTGTTTTTCATGCTTATAATGACCAACATGAATTCTTCCCTTTGGACTGGGAGTAATCTTTTCAAATTCTTATGTATTGAGATGATATTTATCTATAATATTAAGTTCTTAATTGATAATTAATATTATCATATTATTTTCAAAACTTTAATTATTCATGATTTTGATCCTTAGATTTAAATGAAAAGTACTTCAAAGCATTTAACATAAATGATAATGATTAACATATTCGAATGCTAGAAATAAATTTGAAATGTTAATTATTTTATAACATATATTTGTAATAATAAGGAAATTTTATAAATGCGAGAAATCGATATTTAAGAGACTCTCAGAAAATTTTTGTATGCAACGAATCAATATGAATGATTTTTATATGTGCATCAATATCAATTAAAATTGGATATTATATTCTTTTTAAAAAAATACAAAAGAGTGAGAAGGATCTCAATCCCAATTTTCCCAATTGACTTTTACAAATCTTGTATGCTTTATTGATTTCTTGCAAATTCACAATACAAACAACCTTTCCAACAAACTTTGGCACATTATATTTAATTAATATTATATTTGAGATTTTAAAATTGTTCCTTGTGAGTTCAATATTCATCATTAGAAAATATTTTTATTACTTTTGACACGATTTAATCAACAATATGATGGATGCATATAATAAGTTGTCACACTCATTCACATGTACAACTAGTTCAAAATAGTTGCAAGTTATATTATGTTGTTAAAGATAAATAATATATATAATTTTAATAATTTTAATTTATTTTCAATATAAATGAATAATATTCAATTCATAATCCATAAAAAACAGTATGTAAAACATAATTTCATACCAAAAAAAATTTTCCATGAATATATACTCTGTATGTAACTATTTTCTAGATCAAATTTTAAAAATAATTTGATAATTGAGATATCGTTAGAGATTTTTTTTTTTTAAAAATTGAATTATTTTGAGTGAACTTTGACCGTCGATAAGATGGTTAATTTTATTTTGGAAAACCTTATTATCAATTTAAAAACCAAAATAGAAAATACAATAGTTATGTTCAATTTAGTTCAAATATCCAAATACATTAATTTTTCTATTATCAAAATCCAAATTTCAGAATAAATTTAATTTTTTCAATTAAGATCAAAATGTAAATTATAATACTAATCTTAAATCTTTCTATAATCAACATTTAGAATATAGAATGCAGGGAATATATTTCCAATTCAGTTTTAAAATCCAAAACCAAATCCAAGTAACAACAACAATATTTTAAAACTAAAGTTAATACAACCTTACTGTGGGAAAGCCTTTACTTCGAAGGTAAGCTCCATGAGCAACATAAGATTGAAGTTCTTTGTTTTCAGTTTCTATAGACAATGCAAACTTTGTATTGCTGTGCCAACACCAAATTAACAAAGTCAATTTCACAGCACTTAGGCTAAGAAAAAGAAGCAAAGAATATAAAGGTATACTCGTGTCCATTGGAGTAAGTGTAACTCGCCAAAGTATACTCGTGTCCACAGTATATATTTGAATCTGGTAGGGACATGATCTTTTTAAGAGAACATCATCTGCAACATGGATCAAATTGTCAACAACTGAAGATCTTAACCCAAAAAATATTTTTAAAATTTGAAGCTTATATGGCCTACAGTATAAATCAAGTAAAAAAGTTAGAAAAAATGAGTTACACAAGAGAAAAATGATAATTTTTTTCACACTTTTCACCATTAAGAAGAATTAAGAATGGAAATAAGGAATGAATGTGACCTCGGGTGTGACCAGGTGTGTCTATTACACGCACCTCATGGTCAGCAAACATCCACTTATCACCATCCTTCAAATGAATATCAATGCCATGAATCCTTTCCTTTCAGTTCCTGAACCAATCACCTGCATTGCAGCATGGGAAGTGTAAAGTTAATATCTATGAAATTAGTAGCCAATAAGCATATAAAAAGTACACAAATTATTAACAAAAAGTATATAATAACTCTGCAGAAAAGGTTCTTCTGCCTGAGTTCTTCTTTGCTGGGGACTTGGATCAGACTCGCCTATAAATATGTAAAAGATAACATAAATATAAAACGGTTGATAAATGATAATGAATAAATCTCAAAGAAAACCTGAGGATGTGCTGTTAAAGCTTGAAGAACCTCCCCAGACAGAAGCCCCTATCTGTGAACAGTGGCCAAGTATGTCTCCATAGGAGACCATTGGACAAAACTTTCTGTCCAAAACTACATCAATCCACAATCATGTAAAGGTAGGCAATGATAAATATCATAGAGTACAAGATACTTAAATAAAATGCCTATTCACAGCCCGCTTATAAACAGGATCAGGCTTCAAATGCCTTGCATCATTCCACAAAACCTCAGTATTTGAACCAGCACGAATCACAAACTGGTCCCTGGCCTTTGCATCAGAGAGCCAGTGTTGAAGATTTTCCTGAAAGAGATGCCAAAACCAAAGAGCATAAGAAATATCAATAAGCTACAAAGTTCCAGTGTGACAGCTACAAGATCATAGCTAAATACAAATAGATACTGTACAAACTTTAAACTACACAACAAGTAAAGCAACTGTATTCACAAAATCCACGTAATAATAAAATATGCACAGAACCAAATTAAAAGCGAGCCAGTGCAAACATATACATAGTGAAAAGCCTCAACAATCCTAATATTGATCAATGACCCAAGTATCTGGTATACATCATGCACATTGTATCTAAAGGGCACAATTGTTAATTGAAACAAAACTAAGGAAAAGTCAGGACCATGACTGTCACAAAAAGTAATTTATGCAACGATATATTAAAATCTAGGCTTAATATCACATATCCTAAGATGCAAAAAGAAGAAAAGTATATATAAACATTACCCCTGGAGCATATGGCTTTGTTTCATAAACCTGTCAAAGTCATCAAACATGCTCATGCAAAATATATGTGCACGATCCCATTCGTACCCATGATAACATAACTTCAGATACACTGGCAGCAATGCAGTCTGCAAATCATTTGCTATGAACTCTTCTTCCGATTTATAACAGTAGAGTAGAAGAAGCATGACCAACTACAAAAATTAAATGAAAATATTTGCAAAAATGAACAATTATTTTAAAAATAAATAGATCTAAAAACACTCATTGGTTTAGATTCTCGGCAATTACGAATCAAGTAACTCTTATTTCAAATCGATTATTTTAACTTAAATTATGTATTCAAAATCAGAACCATCATATCTTTATTTGAGAATGCGTGAATACAAAAAAACAAATTTCAAACAACAAATGAAAATGCATTTTATAAAATGGTAAAGGTATAAACGAATGTTTGCTATGAACTCTTCTTCATACGCTCACTCTCTTACCGAAAAGCAACCCAACAGTTGGGGCATCCCATAGATCCCACCTGCAAGAAAATACCCGGCGACTATGGCGGCGGCGACGGAGTCCTTTGACCAGTAAGTAATGTAGTCGACGACCGCCGCGAGGGAGGCCCATCACGACCACCGCAGAAGGCGGCGCAGGCCTCGTCGTCGGTCTCTCCTCCACGGGCTCCGATAAGGGCGGCGAAGCTGTTCCAATCCAATATCTTTCTGATTAAACAAAGGAAACATTAAAAAAAAAAAAATGAAGAGGAAAAGAAAGGTTGGAGAAGAGAATAAGAGGGTTTGAGATGTCTAATGCAATTTCAATGAACTACTGACACCTTCCTTGCAAGTTGCGGCGTGATTCAATGTGGATGGACATGTGAGAGAATGTAGTCCAACATAAAGACAAAATCTAGTACATTGTCTGTGGAATGGGATCACGTGCGGTAGGGAATAGGCAATAAGGACATAATTCCACTTCTTTAAAAGTTTTCCAATGTACATCAATTTTGTATTTAAATTTAGCAAGATATTGTAAAAGTATGTATCATTATATGTATTTTAGATAAATATTATTACTATTAAAAAAAATCTTTGTATTGAACAAATTATTTGTGTTTAAAATAAAAAAAGACTATTTAAAATAAATTAATTGCATTCAAAATTAATGATAAAAAATATCAAATATTAAAAAGAACAAAAAAAGAATATTTCAAATTATTTAATAAAAAAAATAGATTTGAAATTGTATATTTCCAAAATTAGCAAAACACAATCTAAAATACAAAAGTTATATTTTCAAATGTATAATCTAAAATATTTATTCTGATATATACAGTCCAAAATATATTTTGTATTATATATTATGGAATATAATTTTAAAATAATAAAAATGAATTTTCAAATTATACAGAAGTTTGGTTTTAAATTATGGGATGCAGAAAGTCATTCCCAAGAAAGAAAAAAGAGAGTAAATGGAGAAAAATAAAGGCAATAGAATTTATAAAATGAAGTTAACAAACCCGTAACAAAAGTTATACTCAATTATTATAGAATTTGGCCTAGCATCACACGACACCAACATACAAAGAAAGAAAGGGTCACTGAAACAACATGTATAATGAAAGAGCTTTAGAGAGAAGGTTTGAGTTATTATGCTAGCTCAATACTAAGTGTATCTGCAAAAGATTTACCATGTAACTCTTGTGATTATTAATGAAAAACTGTTGGTGGAGAGGTTTGATGTAGAGTAAGCAAAAAATTAAAAGTAAAGGTACATATCATTATAATAATATAATAATATTTTAAATTAAAAAATAAATTAAGTATAATTAAAATATTAATTTATCTATAGGTGAAGTGGATATGTTTATTTTTACCCACACATTTCTGCACTTCCCAATGTTTCTTTTTTCCCACACATGTTTTTTTTAGTCAGTATCATTACTCATTTAATATGTGTACTGTGGATGAATCTGTGAAAAGGATGAATGCTTTTATGACAACATCTTTCTTCCTTTTAATGAGCAGTGCAAAGTGCAGGAGAAAAAGAAAATGTTTTCACCACATCAACTTTTTTTTCTTCATGAGCAGATGGTATGATTTATATATAAATATAACATTTTAATATTTATATTTTCTTTAGTTGAATATTTTTTATTTCATTTTTTAAATTTTTATTTTACTATAAACAATGTTAGTGACAATAATTTTTAACAAATTTATGTCTTTTATTTTTATTGCGAAAGGATAAATTAAATAGAATTATAGTTAAATAAAAAAAATGATAAAAATACAAAAATAAAATAAGAGTATTTTGTGTAATTCTATGCACGTGATAAAAAAAACCTCTCACCCATTTGTTATCCTTTTCATTTTTCTCACTAAAATATTTTGTTGGTGTCAAATTTAAAAAATTTTAGAAACATGATAAAACATTATGAGTAATTTGAAATGTTGTTGTAATGTTGCTTATCATCAAACTTATATGTACATAAACACAACCAACATTGCTTCAACAAAAAGCAAATGCAAATGTGGAATGAGTACAGTCGTACAAAGAAAAAAAAAAGAAAGAAATGACAAAGATTTTGCTCTTTGTGTTCACACATTAAAATGGAAATACATAGGTTTTTTCCATCTACACATGTATGTGTCCAAAGATTTCTATACATATATTATCATAATTAACCAAATTATCCTTGAATTTTTTAAAGCAATCCATCTAAAACAAATCAAAACTATAATATTTAAAAAATAAAATATTGACTATTAAATAAATTTGTTATAAAAATATTTAATAATAATAATAATAAATATAATTATTTATAATAAAAGATAATTTATATAACAATAGTATTAATTATAAAAAAATAAATATAAAAATAATATTATTATTTAATATATACATAATTTTAAATATTTGAATATTATTTATTTTCATTTAAATGTACTTTTAATAATTAGATAATTTATATTTTTTAAATGAAATATTTTGATTAATAATAAAGGTTCATGTTTATTTACAACCACAACTAATAATTGATGTGATTTATATATAAATAAAAAATTCTAATATTTGTATTTTCTTTAATTTTTTTATTTGATTTTTTTGAATTATTTATTTCACTATAAACAATTCTAGTAACAATAAAATTTTTAAGGAACTTAGTTAATAGGTTATCCTAAATTTTAAAAATCTATCTATGATAAAAATACACAAATAAGATAAGAATAGTTTATGTAATTCTATACACACAGTGTTAAAAAACAAAACTCATCTATTTGTTAAGTTATCTTTTCATTTTTCTCACTAAATTTTGTGTTGGTGTCAATTTTTAAAATTTTTAGAAACATGATAAAATCTAAATAATTTTTTTTAAAAAAGGAAACAAAATTGAAAATTCAAGTATGAATGGACAAATTTAAAAAGCTATACAAAGGGATTGAAGGTAAAGAACAAAAGGAAGGCAAGTCAAAGAATAAAAGCTATAGAAGTAATCACGCTAAAATTACAAGAGTTACAATGAGCTTTAGTCAAATTGTTATAGTGTTTAATCTATTAGGTTGAGTGCTAAACCATTGTAATTCTTCACAAGGTGAAACTATGCACATGTGAACTTTTGTTTTTGTTCTCTTTTGAGAGTGTTATTTGTTTTCTTGGGAAATTTTAATCTTAGAGAGATATTAAGAAGGTGTAAGCTAAAAATATGATACTTGTTGTAACTTGGAGATGAACAAATCTTTTTTGTAACCTAAAGAGTTGAGAATACTCATTGTAACGTGAAGAGGTGTGAATACTCGTTGTAACCAAGTATTAAGAAGTTGTTTAAGGAAACTTGATGTAGTATGAGTTTAGGTGAACCAAGATAAATTTTTATGGGTTGATATCTCATTATTCTTATTGCTCATGTTTTGTTGTTTACTCTATTATTATTGTTAGATGATCTATTAGAATCACTAGTGCAGAAACATAAAACAAATGCGGCTATTTCGAATTTATAAATGCGGCTTTATAGCCGCATTTGATCAACACGCACTTGTAAATCAATAAATATAAATACGACTATATAGCCGCATTTATAAATACCATTTACAAGTGCGGTTATTTGCTTTAACCGCACTTGTATATGCCAAATCATTAAAAAAAATTAAAAATTTTAAAATATCGTCAATCTTGTGTGAAACCAAGATTGATGAAGAGTCACGGGAGTGCCAACAACGGTGGCGGCAGCAGAAGCGACGGCGGACAGGGAAGCAACAATGGAGCAAACCAAAAAATCCACAAGAAACCACGAAGACAATGAAAGAGTACTGAGCAATGCGAGAAACCAAACAATGTAAGAAAAACAAATGTTAGCCAACGAAACAGTGCTTCGAGACCACCAATGCAAGGAAAAAAACATATATAAGAAAAACGAAAAACATTTATGCATATATTTGTGAAGATGAAGAGGAAGAAAGAGAGTTCAAGAAACTTA
>Ga0123342_1010862_pt1 | contig 10231 bp, 6 predicted proteins | sample Turbeawhitnodule_FD_89960 | JGI IMG/M metagenome (GOLD analysis project Ga0123342, IMG submission 89960) | Root nodule microbial communities of legume samples collected from Mexico - Turtle bean Mexico white nodule | ecosystem: Host-associated > Plants > Roots > Nodule | place: Mexico: Nepantla...
GACTAAAACAAGCGCCCAGAGCTTGGTTCAGTCGCATTGAGGCTTATATCTTCAATGAAGGGTTTATAAGCAGCTCTAGTGAACAAACGTTATTCATCAAACAAAAGGGAGGTAAAATCCTAATTGTGAGCATTTATGTCGATGATCTATTGTTCACTAGTAATGATGAGGAGTTGTTGAATGAGTTTAAGCGTTCCATGAAGGATGAATGCGACATGACTGATTTGGGGAAGATGAGATATTTTCTTGGCATTGAAGTGATGCAGAAGGCTGATGGCATCTTTATATGTCAAAGAAAATATGTTGCTGAGTTGATAGAGAGGTTTGGGATGCAAAATAACAACTCCGTTTGCAATCCGATAGTCCCTGGACAGAAGGTTGGCCGAGATGAAGCTGGTGTGAAGGTCGACTCAACGTTATATAAGCAAATGGTGGGCAGTTTAATGTATCTCACAGCCACACGACTTGACTTGATGTTTGTGGTAAGTCTTATTAGTCGTTTTATGACAAATCCTACTGAGTAGCACTTTGCTACTGCAAAAAGAATCATGAGATACTTGAAGGGAACTCTGGAATTTGGGATATGGTATCAACGTGAAGGGAAGAGTGAACTCTTAGGCTACACCAAGAGTGACTATGCGGGAGATGTGGATGACAGTAGGAGCACTTCAGGCTATGTTTTCTTAATGAGTGGAGGAGTTGTGGCATGGTCCTCAAGGAAGCAACCAATCGTTACTCTGTCAACTATTGAAGCAGAGTATGTAGCAATAACTACATGTGCCTGTCAAGCCATTTGGATGAAAAGGATATTGAAAGAAATTGGGCATGAACAAGATGAAGAGATGGTTTTGTTTTGTGACAACACGTCCACTATCAAGTTGTCAAATAATGCAGTCATGCACGGAAAGTCAAAGCCCATAAGGGTTCGATACCATTTTCTAAGAGAATTGACAAAGGAAGGTGTCATTAAATTGGTCTGTTGCAGTACTGAGGAGCAGCTGGCCGACATAATGACAAAGCCTTTGAAGATGACATCATTTCAAAGGATCAGAGAAGCGTTTGGGATGAGTGTTGTGAACTAAAACTCTTGATCGAGTTCAGTTCAAGGGTGGGAATGTTGAACAAGTTTTTAGATTATTTCAATAAAGACCTATTCTCCAGGGTTAGAACATGTCAGTTTTTGTTCTATTTTCTTGTTATTAGTGGAGCTAGTTGAGTCGTGTCCTTTATTTTTGTTTTGCAGTTTTCATGTATTTTCTATAAAAGGCATTGGAACCTATGAATAAAGATAGATAATTCTGATACATTTGCCAAGCCTTTGAAACTTAAAGTTTACAAAATGTTGTAGAGGAAGAAGAAAACAATCGTGTTATGAAAAGAAGTTCATTTTGAAAATATCTTTCTTAAACATATTTTGTGTTTTGTAAAATTTGTTATGGAAAACTTATTTTAGAAAAACATTGTGAAAAGTTTTTTCAGGATAGGATTTCCAAAACAAGCTTTCTTTTGGAAAACATACTTCACGCATTTCAGAATTTCAATCCAGAAATTTTATTGCCGAAACATTGTTTGTTCTGGAAATCCCATTCTAGAAATTTTGAAAAGTATGTTCCAGAAAATTTTCAAAACATAATCCGAAAATCATTTTAGAAAAAGTAAAATAGTCATTTTGAAAATTGTTAAGGTGCAGGAAGAAAAATGAGAGTTGCAAGAAGAAAAAGTCAATTTTGTGATATAAAGATTGAATTGAGAAATAATTGGCAGTGAAACGATCTTTACTCCTTCAAATGAGGTATACACAAAGTACTGTAAACATACGTAAAACATGTATATGTTTGTGAATAAATGAATGCCTAAGCTATTTCTCTAGTTTGGGTTGTAGTTAAGATTTCACCACCCTTTCCCTATTAACCACAACCAGTCAAGTGTTACACCTGCAAAAATACCTCCAAGAAGAAACAACACCAACAAGTTTCCCAAGGCATTCTGTTCTGGTCCCTACAAACATTAAAAAAATGCACAACATTAATCAATCTAAATATGAATTTAGAAAACCCCGAAAAGTTCTGGTTGTTTAACAAACTCACCTTGTAACCTTTGGGTGCTGAAGTGAGAACACAAACAGTGAGGTAACCATTGGATAACCCCAAAAAGCATGTCAACATTATCATCCACCCCTGTGAACCATACTTTGCAGTAAAATAAAATGCTGGCACAAACAAAAGGCGACTAACAATGACTGTGGTGAGCATTTTTCGGGACTCCAACTTCAGGGTTTTCAAGAGTGGAATGTATCTTCCGATCAGATCACACACATTGTACATAGCAATTAACAGAAGAGAATACCTGAAAGAATTGGAAATATCAAAACATACTAAGGTTTTCAATTCATGAAAAATAATTAACTACACTCAAATATGCGTTATGTTATAATTAGTGGACACTTTTCTTCATGGCACATAACACTAATCTTTATCATGTTGTGTCTGGTCATAAAGGAACAGGAAAATCGATGGAAGATTTTATTTCCAAAAAGATAGAAATATAAAGGAAGTAAAGAAGCTATGTTGTTAACGAAAATACCATGTGCCCAAACTGTGTGATCCGGTATCTTCTGATAAGAATCCGGGGAAAATTGATAGTGTAAGTGCGTATATTAGGAACAGATCAAGTGCATAATCAATGTTTTCTAATAACAGTTGCTTATTCCCTTTGCGCTCTAATCGTTTGTCATCTTCATTGACCTGAAAAAAAGTACTTAAATTGTAAATAAACTGAAGCTTGAATAATTAAGAACATATTGTGATTTGAAACATTGGAAAGAAAAGAAAAGAAAAGAAACAGTACTCTTCGAGATGGGGTCTGGATACCACCTGCAGCAAGATCAGATGAAACAGTTTTGGATCCTTCAGATGCTGCTTTTGAACGGTAGTACTTCACGATTGGTAATTTAGGAAAGACAAATGCATATAGAAGAAAACAAAGAAGCTCAAAGAATGTTGATATGACAAAGAACGTAACTGCAGGAAAGTAGAACGACAAGTGATCAATATCTAATTTATTTGTATGAGTCATGTGAAACAACAATCTTTATAGTATAAAGTTAAATGACATCAAATAATCATCACAATTTGTTTAGGCTTTTGAAGAAATTGGCATTGCTACATAGTCCAAAAATGTATGTTGAGTTATTATCAAAATAAACCACATAACCATGATTCGCGAATATATCTTCATTATCAAATGTCTTAAGCTCTGGAGAGTTGAACTTACTGGCTCCTTTGTGAAGACCATTCTTAGAATTCTCAAATGCTGCTTTTGTAATCAACCTCAAAGCAGATGTTAGTGCACCAGATGCTGCTAAACCAGCAAGGAAAGACTACAGCAGTAAAACCATATAAGAAGAAAAAAAGAAATGCATACATTGAAGGAAAGTTTCAAAACTTCATAGTAATTCCATTGCTAATGCAAACCTGAATGAATTCTGGAAGCATGTAGGATAGGTCTCCCACCATTCCACCTTGCGTGTGAGCATCTGCTATTCCAAATGCACCACTAATTATGCATATACCAATAAAAGTCCCAAGTCCTCCTTTACCAGATGTTGCTAAATCCAACTATGGCAGATTAATAGGAAAAATAAAAGCAACAATCAAAAACCATTGTGAAGGAATCATATATTACAAACAAGTGAATGAAACTTACAATTAACACCGACAAAGTGCTTATGAAGAAAAGAGTATATCCAAATAGGTTTCTTATTCTTGTATTGATTTTGTCCTCTTTGTAAGCCAGTATTGCTAGTGTTCCAACTGCAAATGGCTGATATACAAGAGTAAGCACCCTAGAGGGGTGGTATTTCTGCACGAACAGAACAGAAAATTAAAACAAGTTTATTCCAAAGCAATCCAGGTATATAAATTATAACAAGAACAAACAACAATTAAGAACCGCAGAAAACGAGAAACAAACTGCGATCGCTAGAATATGTATTGGAGTGTGAGAAGATCAGTAAAACAAATGAAAATAGTTATAGCCACTGAAATTTATTGATCAGAAAGTTTAGTAATGTGATAATAAATTATTAGTATAACTTCTGTATAAGATGAAAACAGACTATGGCAGTGACTAGAAATTCCTTGATCATCTGATCTATAGTGTATGGTTGAATATCAAAGGTAACTACATAAACTGATGTAAAGCTCTGTCATGTATTCTTTGTTATCAAAATACATGGTCTGAAACCTTCAAGGTTCTTAAGCCATATTATGAAGCACACAGAAAAATGAAATTTGAAGTGGTTCAAATTGGAATAGTCCCTGGTTAACCACATGAATGAATGAAAAATCAGATGAAAAGAAAATATAATACGGTATATATAATGTGTGTGTATATATTAATTACCGGAAACAAGTGAACATAGTAATCTTCTATAGTCAGCATACTGTTCCATGAGAAAAGGCACCCATTGCCAAGAAACCAGCAGACTACTATTGCAGCATATTTTCCCTGTTAATGGCAAAGAATTTAAGTGAAGAAATAATGCATATTTATATGTTCCTGAAACTAAAGTAATAAAAAGCAAATAAACCACCTCAAGACGCCTTGGAGGCTCACTGTTCTCCATGGCTGCCTTAGATTCTTCTCTCGTATCAACCTCTACAACAAGTCAGAAAACAAAACCGTAGTCAAGGTGATGTACATAGAGCAATAATCATGGCTTCAACTTGACATGCACCACTAAACCGATAAATTCCAGCACACCCCAGGTGACCAAAAAATCATAGAAATTACTCATTGACACAATACAAGCTCCAGATACATCATCACCAATGACACTGCTTCGCAAAAAATAATCACCTTTGCTAAGTAATGATCTTTTCACGGAAAACCCATTAAACAGATGCATAAACATGCCTACTATACTATATATATAATACCTAATTGACATTTTGTATCATATATCTCTCTCTTTCTATAGGTGTGCATTATGATGTTCCAAAGAAGAAATCAAAGAAAGATGAAACCAAAACAGGAAAAAGTTATTGAGAGATCATACTCTATCAAAACAAAACACAGCTGAGAGGGAGAGAGTGAGAGTGAAAGTGAAAGAGAGAGATTATAGAACGATCTTATATGTGGAGCAGGTGGGGTTGGAATCAGAATCTAAATACGTGAGGGGGTACGTAATTCAAAAGGGTTGTTTTGAACCCCTGTTTATGTTTTTGTATCTCTCAAAATTTCAAAGTCAAATGTATGTGTCGTGTGTCTTCTTTGTGAGTATAATATGAGAAAGTGTTTAGCCACAGGATTACTCAATTCTAGTTCAACCTTTGACGATTCGTGGTTCCAAAAAAAGGGCGAGAAACCGATCTATACGTTTTCAAACTTGTTTGACACCACATTTTATATTTTTTACAAAATTATTCACCTAATAAGCTTTCATCATTAAGGTTTTTCTAATTTATTTATTTATTTCTTTGACATTTTAGATTTTCATCCTGTTAGGAATAATAACTGAAAATTTGAATTGATAAGGATAAGTTGTAGATAAAGGCTAAATATATTTGCATTTAAATTAAATAATAATAATAATAAATCATAAAAATCACAATATAAAAAAAAGATAAGAAAAGTTTGTTGAATTCATGATCTGCTGACGTCATGTTATATATCGAATGAATATAGATTGAGTCAAGCTAATATCATCCTTACTCAAACACGCGTACAAACGTAACATTAATCTAGTGATAGTTTTATTTATTATATAGATATATTCGTAAAAATATAATAATACAAAATTATACATGAAATGTGGCCATTTAGGTAGCACCATGCAAAAAATCGTGAAAAAATGCCTTTAAAAGGTAGTATTATAGGTGGTTCCATATTCTTTTCCTTAACAATTTTTAAAGTATTTTTTAAATAACATATTTTAAGTAAAACTATGTCTATTTATTAATTTCTTTTCTACCAGTGTTGAATTTAAAGTTGAATAGTTTAGTTGCCATTTAAGTTTTATTTAAATTTTACTGACCCCTTGATCGAATTAAATTAGTATGAGAGAAAATCTTGGGAAACATTATTTTTCTCTAATATTCTCCAATATTGAATCTGAATTATCATTTTAAAAGAAACTAATTTTAGAAGTTATTATTAATAAGTATGTAGTTAGGAATAGTTTTTAAACAAGAGCATTTGAAGAAGTTATTATTACTTCTATTAAACCAATCTTCTTTTAATAATGAATATTTAATTACTTTTAAATATTTATTTCAAAAATAACTTTTATTAATAATTTTAAGTTCAATTAACAGTAGTTAAGAAAATTCTTTCTTAATTTTATTTATTTTTATCTTTATACTTGGTTTTGTTAACTAATGTTTTAATGTACAATTTTTATCTTTACTTCAAATTGAATTTCAATATTTGTTAAAGTATCTTATATCATAATTTATTTTATTTACCATAAATTTAAAATATAAATTATATATTAAAAATTGATTCATTATAGATTTTAGTTGTCACTCCAACAATAAAATCATTAAATACCAATTAGTTTTAAAAGAAAAAATAATTAATTATTATATTAATTAATAAATTAAATATTATTTTATAAACTAAAAATTATTGATATTTAATTTTTATTATTAATAAAAATTTATAAAATAATTGTTAAATTAATACTTAATTATTAATTACTTTAAATTTTAAATTATTTTTTTAATTAAATTAGTAACTAATTTAAAATCTAAAGTAGTTAGTAGGGAATATTGAATACAAATTTTTATTAATAATAAAAACTACTTTAATATCAATAAATATTTAGTTTATAAAATATTATACGTAACTTATTGAATATATTAACTAATTATTTAAATTTGATTGATATTTAATGATTTTATTGTGATATATAATATAATTTAAATATAAAAACAATTATTTATTATAACTTTAGTTAATAAACATTTACCTTATGTCTTGCGAAAAAAATATAGTTAATAGCAACCTTATTCTGTTTTTTTTTTTGGCAGTGGTACATAAGCACTGGTAACCTCTCAAATCACAATATGTCTCCTCAATTCCGATCTAATTTATATTAAAGACTTGAATTCGATGTTATTCAATAAGTCTGTTATGAAGTTAACAAAGTTATTTAACTCAATATTATATCATATTATTTGCCAACCTAACTTTTACATAAAGTAAAATATACATTTACTAACAAGATAAGATATGCACTTTAGTAACGTGATTATGTTGATGCACAAAATAAATAATTATAGAAATATTATAATTATTCTTTCTTAATCTATCTCAATAATGAATTCTTATTATATCATAAAAACTTTAATATTTGGGTTAGTATTTTAAATTTGAAATAAGTTTTTTTTTTCTTTAAATTTAAAAAAAAATAGTATTTATAATTAAAAAAAACATTTTTTATTTAGTCTTTCGTTGGAATATTGTCTATTAAATATCATCCAGATGAATTTTTTGAAAGAAAAAAAATAATAGAACATTTTATCATAAAATTGCAAAACCAAAATAAGTTATTGGATAAAGGATTTCTTCTAGACCATTAAGTGTGGTAAATAATAAGTGTATTAATTCTTAACCAAAGATCTAGACTTGTCTTAATCTTTTGTGTCTTCTCTAATATATACAAGAATCCCCTCTCCCTCATTCTCTATACGTGTTCCTTTTGTCAGTCTTGTTCAATAATAAATGTCATTACCCATTTACAACTGACGACCAAGAAACTCCTAATTTGTGTTGATACGGTATTAAATGACTTTAAAGGAAAAGATCGACAGACGATCTGCTTCTACATTACATCGGGTTCGACCCATGATGCTACAACTCCTAGCCTGGAGCCTGAGTCAACGGAGATAAATCTTTTCATCAAACTTTGTCATTGATCGATTTGATATATCTGCTTCTACAATACATTGTACTCGGTCCATGATGCTACAACTCCCTACAAACTTTTGTGTCATTGAGCACCTCTTCGCTACCCTTACCTCTCTTTCTTCGAGCGCTCTTTGTTCCTTCCACCCCACTCTCGTACACTACCACTCCTCAACTACTCGTTGCCCGCAACAAACATGCTCCCAGGTATCGACGAACCTCCATGTTGCTTTTTTTTTTATGAAACTTTATTTACCAGGCTTGATGTCCGACTTCTCTTATCACCCTTTAAAAACGAGATACCATGAATGTCGCCCTGCCCAACTTCACCCAAATAGTTGGGCTTTTGTGCGAGCTTTCTATCTTTTATGTAACCAGTTCGGTTTTGTTCTGACCTCCTACATGTTTTTCTATTTTTTGAATTTAAAATGTCAAAACGAACTTCCTGGACCTCCATGAGTGGGATCAAGGATCAAGGCATATTGACTATTTTTCAATTGTCCTACAATACTTTCAAAGGAAAATTTATAAAAATTCAAAAATCGACCAAAACCCTAACTTATTAGAAGGATTGCCCCTGTACTGGTCGTCCATACTCAATGCCAACCCTCACTATTTTCGGACGAACTAAAAAATAGTGAGTTAATTAGCTGAAAAAAAACTTGACAACTTGGGAATTCTATTTAAAACTCTAGTTCTTTTAAAGTTCGAATAAGTGAACTTAAAGTCTATATTGTAGATTTCTTCTACTACCCTTATTGTTTTTCTTCTGTTAACCTTTTACTTATCTATCTTGAACTTTTCGAAAACACCATGTTGTTAACTAAGGCCGAGATGGCCCGACGAGCCAGAAACACTCAAACAAAACCCCCAGCGAATGCAGACTCGGAAAAAACAACTACCATGCCTCTGAATAGAAAACGTCCTCCGACCAATGCCATTGACTTGGAGGAAAACTCCTCTCATCACCACAGCTTGTCCGCCGCCCGATCAAGCAAAAGGGTGACTTCATTCCCAATGTTGAAAATGATAAATCTTCAAGGCCGAAGATCTTATCAGCAGCGTAAAAACAAATTAAACAAGATGCTGAAGAAATGCAAAAAATTCACAAGGAGCTCGAAGATGCTCATTAAAAAAATGCCCCGCTAAAGAATAAGTTAACAGAGATGGCTCACGATCGAGACGATGCCCTCAGTAAACTGTAGAAAACCATTGAAGATTATGCTCGTCACAGAGAAGAGAGCCAGGCCGCCAATCGGGCTTGGGAAATGACTGAAAGCATGCTACAGAACAAAATCTCGACCCTGGCCAAGGATGAAATCTGTCGGTCGTTTGTAGAAGGTTTTAATGGTGCACTTGACCAATTCAATGTTATGCACCCTGATGCGGATACCTCGATCTTCGATCCCTTTAAAAGTGTTGTAAATGGATAAATTGTTGATGAAGAGTAGTTTCCCCTTCTTCGTCCTCCTATCTTGCAAAACTCTGAACAATTTATAATTTGTAATATTTTGTGCATGCTCTTCCCAACACATTCTAATTATGCATCGTATAATTTTTAATCTTAATGCATGTGAACATTTTACAATCATGCCATATGTATGACTTTTATGTCGCAGATGCAATTTGAATTTTCTTTTTTGTATTATGCATACCGATAAGATTCATGCCCTATGTAATCCTACTAATAACTTGCATCATCATCATTAAATATACCAGTAATTGCCTTAACAAATAAAACTCATGATCGAAAAAGTATCATAACACCCAAGAGTTAACGCATATTGAAGTTATATTAACAAACACGTTTAATAAACATAATACAATATTGAGTTGTCACACCTTACACCTTAAAATCTTAGTATTCCTCTCGATAACACCGCTGCCTCATCCAATTAGTGTTGAACCGAGACAATCGCTCAGTGCCATGCGGGGTTAAGACCCTGGCATGGTCTTGTTATTGAATTGAGACAAATGCTCGGTTTCATGCGAGGTTAGGACCCTGACATGGTCTTGTTTTTTGTTTATTAAAAAATATCACCATATTCTGCAAAAGTCCAACTTTATTTGAAATAAATTTATCAAAAATGTAAGAAAACACAAGTATTCATAAATTCTACATTTTCTATCAACTATAAAATGGAAGATTGGCGACATTCCAAGTTCGAGGTACGCTTCCTCCATCCAGTGTCTCCAGTGTTGAAGATGGTTGCTGCCCCTTCAAGATTGTGTTTGATGAAGACTTGTATGTAGTGTTTGATATTGATGTAGTGTTCCATGTATTTGTGCTTTGCTTTAAGTATGTCTTAGTTAGTGCTTA
>Ga0123342_1010863_pt1 | contig 10230 bp, 6 predicted proteins | sample Turbeawhitnodule_FD_89960 | JGI IMG/M metagenome (GOLD analysis project Ga0123342, IMG submission 89960) | Root nodule microbial communities of legume samples collected from Mexico - Turtle bean Mexico white nodule | ecosystem: Host-associated > Plants > Roots > Nodule | place: Mexico: Nepantla...
GTTGTTTTTCACTTAGATTGAAAAACACTTTTCTTTTAAAAAGATTGAGAATGCCTATGCTTTGGATTCAATCAAGAGTGGATTACAAAACTCAATCTACCCCAGATCCTATATAAGACAACTTAGCAACAGCAATCACAACTTTCAACATCCTTCAAAGGGTTTGGATTCTTCAAAGCTTGAACACCACTTGGTTCAACAATACTAACTTCATGTCTCAACTAAAGGTCTAGTGCTGGGTAACCTCTCAAGTCCCTTTTGCTTATTTTTCCTTTTCTGACTGGTGTCTGGATCCCCTAGTTTGTATGTATTTGATTAAACATAAGTGATTTATTGAGGTTGTTCAGATTGTATTTGTTCTAGTAGAAAGTTAGTGGTAAACTTATGGAAGGAGGGATTGTTCATTTCTATGTGATTTTGTACATGGGTTAGATCACCCTAAAGTGGTTCTTATTTATTTATTTTTTATTGCTGATAAAAAATAATTAACTCCTTTAAATGATTAATATAAAACATTATTTTTTTAGTACATTGAATTCACTTTTTTAAAAATAAAATAAATGTCACACTGCAATAATAGATGAATTGGGTATGATTTTTTTTACAAAAAAGATTATTATTTTTTATTTATGCGGGCCAGCGGGTCAACCCGCCTCGCCCCACATAGGTTGTGGGTTATGCGGGACGGGCCTAAGCAGGTCAACAAACGAGATTAGTGAGCCCGCCCCGCGCTTTTTGCTAGCGGGTTGCAAGCCAGTTCGCATCCTTAAAAAAATTACATATAAAAATGTTAATGTAATTATGATAAAATATGTTACTGTACTGGACAGAACGTTTAGGGCTCAGTAATCGGTGGTTGGATCTCGGTGCATGACACATAGTAGGTCATGTGATTGGGCCCAGTTTGGTCAGTAAACCCATTGTGGTATAAGTTAACCTTTTATATGGCCACTGGTAAAGGGTATTTTTGAACCTAGGGGTACGCATAACACATATGGTGCCTAAGTTAAGTAAATGTTTCTTTAACTTAAGTACATGTTTTAGGGCACATAGGGGCTAAGTTGCATGCATGATAAAAGATAATGTTGCATCATGAGTAGGGTGCCCACGTAGATAACGTTGCGCCCTGAGTAGGGTGGCCCCATAAGCAGAATATTCCCCTGATGTTGGCGCATAAGTTGGTGCCCTGTTGACAGGTGGTTGTTATGTTGTTATTTTATGCACTCCTTAAAGATAAGATTCTTTTCTGTTGTAGCACCTTGAGAGAAGGTGCCAATTTTTTCCTATTGAAAGTGATTTCAGTTGAGATTAGATTCTCGTGAGGGAAAGCTATTACAAAAGATAAGCTATAAAAGGGGCTTGAGACCCCAGGTAAAGGTACGTTGTTTCTGAGACTGAAACTGAATACTCCTTTAATTTAAGTAAGCCTTTACTGACTTGATCCTCAAAGTGAAATCAACAGGTAGGGCCCCTTGTGTTTCAACGAAGCTACGTTCCAGAACTGCAAGAGGTAGAACAGATTCCTGAAGAGACAGATGGAGCTAGAGCCTATCACTAGAGTCAACCAACGAGCAAGTGAACCAACAAGAATATTTACTATCAGACTATAGTTAATGTGTTATTATAAAAGATATTGAATTGATGGTAGTTGTAATATAATCAAGGGTTAATTACCTTTTTTTTACTACACAAGGGGCAATAGTAAATTTAGTTTAGTGATTAAAAATTTTTTTGTAAAGTTATGTAATTTGGTCTCTTATGTTAAATTAACATAAATGATGTTAAGTGATGATGATGTGACACACAAAGTGATACAAACCGACATATAACTAAGGACACAGCAAACACTTCCCAAAAGGGTCAGTCATCTCAAGATACAAAGTTAGGCCCCACCAAGCCTCGAGAAAGAACCAGCAAAAGAAGAAGAAGCTATAAACCCGAATATCAGAAGTTCTTCCTTTTGGTCTTCTTAAAAGAATAGAATATGTTTGTAAATAATTTGGGCTCACTTTAGGGGTCCAAATAGCAAAGATAGGCTAGAATAAGGTGTCTTTAGCATAATAGGGGGTGTAGGTATCATTTTAGCTTGTTCCTAGACCTTTAGGAAGACAATTTGACATAGTTTCTAGAAGGACAAGCCTAGGGTGCGGGTTTGACTTAGTCAAACCCTAAGGCTGCCCATTTTTTCCCTTTTCTCATTCTACCCCTCTTGCTTGTTTTCCAAGACTCCTCCACCTATAAATAGGAGGCCTACCCATTGTATTTTACAAGTTGAATTTGATGAAGTAAAGAAACTTTGCACAAATTGTGTGAGCTCTTAGTGAGGCTTATGTACTCTTAGGTTTGAGGTCTTATCTTGAATGATTTGGGAAGCTCTCAAGTGGCGGCCAACACACTCATCTTGGAGCAAAACCACCCTCAAAGTGGCGTGACATTTCTCACCCACCACCATAAGTTTTCTCATTCCATTTCCTTCCATTTTCTCCATTCCATTTTATGTTTTTGTCTCTTAGTTCTCTTATTTGCTGCTCTTGGGTTTCACTCATAATCATGAGTATGGTGCATCATTTGGGAGGCCATGTCCACCATTGATGTTTACCTTGTGACCATTTCAATTCCGCAATTGCATTTCATGTTCACTATATATTGTTTTTCATTTTTGCCTCTGTGAAGTGAACCTTCACACTTACTTAATCACTTGGTTAAGTTCGTGTCCAGTGAGAATCTTCCTTAGGTCCTCACCATAAATTGCTAAAATCTCAACCTTAAGTAAAAGATTCACCATAAGTGAAAACATTGAAAAATCAACTCACATCACAAAGTGACACAATTAACTATGTACAAGTGGACTCCACATATAATTCAACATTCTTCTTTTTCTCCATCCATTCTCTCCCATCACAGTCTTATCTTCACTCTTGCCCAAATCCCCTTTCCTCTCCTTTTTCCAAACCCACCTGCATAAAAAAAATCAATGTTTTCCATGAAATAATGGTAATACAGATATTTTATGTGAAATATCCCCTTTATCCCTTTTTTTCCAAAAAAAAAAAATCATCTAATCCCCTTTCTTGATAACATTTCTACATTCTCGTGAAATGTTCGTGAAATGGATCCTTTTAATGAAAAATGCATTTGGAATCTTCGTCTTTGTTTATTTTCTTTCGTTGGAGTCGTGGTTTGTTCCCTTTCATCTGTTGATTTTGATAATTTCTTATTGAATCAGTGCACTCGCTTCAGATACTGTATTTCATTCTATGACCTTCATTATCAAATCTCAATTCGGAATCTTCATCTATGTTTACTTTCCTTTGTTAGAGTTGTGTTTTGTTGTGCTAATTTTGGTAATTTCTTATTGTATCACTGAATGCTTGCTTTGGATACTCAATTTCTTTCTTTGATCTTGGTTTTGTTGTTTAATTTTTGTTGTGTTTGCAAATTTTTACGCAAAATGTGAGTGTTTTTGTTCCATTTATGTGTTTTTTTTAGTTGAGATTGAACTTGTGTTGATACTTTGACAATTTGATGTTGGATTTGTGATGGGGTTTATTGTTGTGTGATCTAGATTTGGTATGTATATCAATGTAGAATGTTGCATGGTTTTTGTACCTGTATAGGAAAAGAGGGCCTAAATAGTACTTGAAACCTGTTGTACAATTGTTGACGTGTCGGTGATCTTCTTGTTCCTTCCTTTGAGTCTCCTTCCACAAATGTTGATGCTCGGTCGGAGGTGACCTGAAAAAGGTACTCCAACGATCAAGTAAGTACTTTGTGTAAAGAATGTATATTTGTAATTGATAAAAGCGTACCTTACACCTCCGCAGTATTTATTGTGTTGATTATGGGCCCTTGTTGTGATGGGCTGAATATAAGTTATTCACTTATATGCATCGTGGTCCCTGATTTGTAGGGAGATATGTTGATATATAAGTATGTAGGGATATCTGGAGAATATTTGTACCATCTTTCAGTTAATCAATATTTAGCTGATTTGTCGGAGATATTTCCCGCATATTTCAGGATATGAATGTGACTTGTAAAGGGCTATTGTAACTGTCGTTACTGTCATTTATTGCGTGTCTTGAGGTGTTCTTTGACTCAATCAGTTGGTCACTAAGGCCAAGACTGCCTTGTTCGGTACATACCGATACACTTGCCCCCTAGGTTTGAAGAAATTAAGTTATGAAGTGTCATAAAATGACCGTTGGAATTCCCGATGTGAGACATGACTGTTGGGTGCATTAAATGTTGTTTGAGATGTGACTAATACTATTTCGAAGCGTCATTTAGCAGGCATTGTTCAATCCAAAAATCTAACAGTTACGGATTCGTGCTGGTTCGTATGCCAAACATTGTGTGCCCCTAGATACGAATTGATCAAATGGTCTAAGAGTTGAGTTGTATTCTCCCTCCTCTTTACCATTCTGTAAATACCAAAGCTTGTGAACATTGATGGGTTTACTGTTTTACCTGTTGTGCTAGAGTTCTTCAAGCATGGTCCGAGTGTTGAGTCTCGAGCAAGTCCTTGTCTTTCCCATTTTTTACTTACAGAAGCTTAGTAATGTTTTCCCTTGTTGAGTCTTCTAATACCATTGTGAATATAGAGTCTTCTGATCCCACTCACTCTGCATCCGACGGTGTGAGAAATAACTCAGACTAGTCAGCCAGTATTGGTTCTGACATTCCTGATTACGAGCGGGTTGATTCACATGACTGTTTTCTTTTTTGTATAAAGTATCACTTCTAAAACTGGATGCTCTGTAAGATGCGATTGCTACAAATAGTTGCAGTCATTCTTACTGAGTATGTCACAGTTGGGAGAATGCTCCTGATGACTTTCTAAGGCAAGTGCACCGCGATGTCAGAAGTAATAATTTGTCCCTGAGGACGGATATTGATCCCACAAGGAACAATTGAATTATCAAGTACAATACTCACTAAATATAAAACATAATGACTAGTACACGCAAGGATGACATGAAAAAAAGATCTACGATGTTTCTCCTTGACGGTTGTCTCCTCTAATGTTATTTACAAGATGGGTGACCACCTATTTATAGTGATATGTGCCAAGTGATTAAGGAATAAAGGGAAATTTGAAATTCAAAATAAGCTATCTTAACTTCTAAAAATCTGCCACTAATTGTGGATCTAGAAGGGTCACACTTCACACATTTAAGCATGTGCTTAATGTAAAAAGTGTGACTATGTGAGCTTCATGTGTGATGCATTCTAGAAGCTAAGGTTTCACCCTCCTATGGACCATGAACATGCCCAATTTATACTATTTATCACCTCCTCTTTAAAAAGATTAAAAGAAAGAATAACTGGTAATTTAGCCCATGCCTTGGTATTCTGCTGTTGATGATCTTTTAAGGAATGGTGGGGCCTTGTAACCTAGCTTGAGATGCTTGACCTAACCTTGAATATTGTTTCTTGTTCCTAGTCATCTTCTTGTAAGGTTGGACTAATTTAGATGGTGATGCTCCATTCATGGTTACATTAGAAAGTGTGCATAAATTGTGTGAAATTTTTTTAGTGAAAGATAAATGGAATTCCTCCCACTATATTAGAATTATTTCTTAGCATGCACCAACGACGTATGGGCAACTCTTGGGTGAATCAAATATCAAACAAGTAAATGTAATGAACTACTACCTTTTATTTTAGTTGTTCTATTATATTTTTCATTTTTTAAGAAAATTGATTTTCTACATGTTAACTAAGTGGTCTCTGCTACATCAAGAAGTTAGTGAAATATAATAACCTATCCCTATGTGAAACAATGTGTTTGATTTTTTTTTCATTATTTTAATGTTGGAGTCTTATAGAATAATGATGAGCAAAATATTTTGTTTAGAACTGAATTGAGGTTGCATTAGAAAATTTTATTTGGGTGCTTTTGAAATGACAATGATAACAACTAGAACCTGATAGTTGTTGTTTTGCTGTCAAATTAAATGATTTCAGCGTAGAGTTGTCTAACGCTAGAGAGATTATTGTATAGAAGTGATCAAATGGCACCAAGTCGTTTCTTAACAAATCCAATAGTGAAATCAGTACATCAGTGTTTAGAATCTATCAACAAGCAAGAAAAGTCAGCGATAACAATAAGGATAAAAAAAGGGTTGAGAGTGTTGTGCACAAAATATAAAAGAGATTAAAATGGCAAATAAAAAGCTTTTGATCCCCAAGTTCTTCCACCATTTAATTCTTCACAAGTTCTCTAAAGACTAATTCTTTCTCAATCCTCCAATAGAGCTAAACCAGATTGAACATGTGCCAATCTTATTCAACTGAAACTCACTAGTAAAGCATGTGTTTCGTGGTTTTATCAATACCCAATTTGTTCCATGTGTATACTCCTTGGGAATGCTTATCTACTCTCAATTTTATCATGCACCCAAGAAATTAATTAGAACATTGTGAACTAACTAAGAAACCAAAGTTTAAGATAAGGAAGACTTTCAATCATGCATTCAAGCATAACCTCTCACAAAAACCAGTTTTCCAGAAGATTAGAATATTAAAACAACTACTATAAAGAATTAAAAAATGAAAATTTTATTGATCAAAACCTCATAACTCAATGGGGAATTACAAAGAAATCAACCAAAAAGGTTTAGCCTTCCATGCGGAGGCAAAACAAAAGAATTGCAAAGAACAAAAGAAAACTAGGTCTAGAATGTGTTTGCTCCTCTAAAATGCGATCCAAAAAGTTTCCTCTTTGTTCCTCTGAAGTCTCTTTTATAATCTTCTTTTCCTTGAACAAAATCGAATTAAAATCTGCCTTATGATATAGTTTTGCATTTATCAGATGTTTCCTTTCCTGTTTCAAATTATTAAATGTTCCTGCCGGTTGACCTGAAACGCCTTCGTGCGCCTACGTCACTTTCACGCTTAGAGCCCTTGTGTTCGCGTGTGCCTTTCCTGTGATGAACACCTGAAAACACAAAGACAAAGGGCACCCTAGCAGCCGTTTGCACTCCGACGCTCAAGTCAGTACTAGGGCTAGGAAACACCGAAAAACTGTGTAACTATTACTATGTGTGTTTAGCAGCGCAAGAGAGTCTCTTTGCCAAGTTCGTTACCTTGCTATTTATAGACTGAAACTAGGGTTTCCTCTTTACGCGAAATAGGCTTTTTCTGATGGGGCGGGCCCAACACTGTTGTTATCTTACTCTTAGGATAACCTAGCGCGTGGGGTCCCTAACTGGAGTAAGACCTGTGGCGGGTGATCACCTGGATGCCTCCTCGTGCACCTGATCTTTGGGGTCGCCCACCTCTAGAAGTGCCCTAGTTGTTCACGTGTCATGCATGCAGCTTACCCCTGGAACACAACCCTTATGAGTCATATCTTTCCAATGGATCTACACTTTGTGTTACGCCTGAACGCGTCATCCACTCTACACGCATGGGCCCTCGTGATCTAGGCTTCTCCCTTACTGATAACTGGTGTGTGATCTGGCATCCACTTCTCATGGCCCAGCTCTATTGTTTGGGTTTTCGATGTCCGATCTCTCCACATTGTCTAGTGGCACGTCGGTACATCCTAATGACTGATGTCTGATGTCTGACCACTGTTGGCTCTTTGGCGCACGTGCTTTGCTAGTACTGGCCCACGCCATTCGTGTGACTCGCTTACATGGCACCAACATTCTCAGTGGTCAGTCAACGCTCGGGGACTGGTCGGTACACAAGCCCCCCAGTCTCGAGCTGTAACTAGTTCAGCGAAGAGGCTAAGTCCTTGCCCTGGGTGACCTACGTGGCTCTGTGTGACAGGATGTAAATATTGCGCCAAAGTGATGCCTTTCTGGGCCTGTCTTATATGTGCACACGTGTTTTTGATCAACGGCTAGGGCTTAACGTCGCTTACACTTTTTTGTTTGTTTTTAAACCTTGAAAAACGCGCGCGTCCAATCACTTGTTCCATCGTCCTCTGAAAGCCTTTGATTGCTTCGCCTTCTTCCTCAAGCATTCTCGTGTTTCCTCTACGTATTTATGCATTCTCTCGCTATCTAATCGTAGGTATGAACTCTGACTTTCGTTCATACTTGTTTATTGATTATGATTCCGGATAACTGTCTGCGTTACTTAAGCCCTGTATCGGTTACCCTCTGTTTCTGGGTTTCCTTTGATTCAAGAAACCCTAAACTCTGGGAGGTGCTAATTCTTGTAACGTCGCGTTTGCGTGTTCTACTTCCGCACCTTCGTATGCTTTATCTCTGTATTTCTTCTGAAATGTGTACGCAGGTATGGTTCTGAGTGAAGAAAAATGGCCTAGGCTAACTGACATCCTGACTTGTCTCCATGGGATTTCCAGGGACGTGGACACCTCTCGCCAACGCGCCCGCGCCTTTGCCACCGCCGTGCCTTCGCCACCGCCGCGCCTTCGCCCACTCTTTTCGACCCTGGAGTTTCGGTTCCTCTCGTCATCGTCCAATCGTCTTCCACCCCACTCCCTTGCAAGGGCAAAGCGGTGGTGATTGAATCAGACGAGGATTCTTCCGAGGGGCCAACCTACAAAAAACCCAAGCTTACGCTGGTGATGGTTTCACATTCTTCCTCTACCGGTCACTCCGCTTCACCCCAGAACCCTACGATTGCACTTCCCCTTCTCCCTGACCTTGGTGGAGCTGACACTTCTTCTCCTTCTGTCCCTGAGCTGCCCCTTGTCCTACAACACGTTGTCAAGGGCTTCCAACAAGGTGTGACCGCGGACTTGGACGAGGCCGCTGCGAGGGAGAAACTGGGCTTCAACTTTGGGGCCTTTCTCCCTCAGTTCCACGCTCTACTATCCAGGGCTGAATCAGGGGACTCCTCACTAGCTCACTCGTTTGTTGCCCGTGAGGCTACTCTGAGAGAGGAGTTGGTTCATCTCTCGAAACTACTCCATGCCAAGTGCTAAGAGGTTACTGCACTGGAGGGGAGACTTCTGTCCCTGCGGGTTTGGGTCTTCAAGCTGAAAGAGGCCGATGAGAAGGCTAAGTCCAAGATTATGGGCCTTGAACAAAGGTCCATCAGTCACGAAGCGCAGCTGGGTCGAGTGAAGGCCAAATTTCATCAACAAGCCAAAAGGTTTGAAGAAGCTGAGGCTGAACTGACCGGAGACGTTCTCGACGCTTACGACGAGGGATTCAGAGACACTCTTTCTCAAGTTGCTTATGCACACCCTGGAATGGATATTACGCCCTTCACTGTATCGAACCGTGTCGAAAACGGGTAGATCGTCCCAGGGTGCTTCCTTCATTTGTATTTGGTTGAGACACAAACTCTTTATTATCTGTCTGCAACTTTACTTTCCGAACACTTTCTAAATTGCAAACTGCTTTTTGACTTACATAACTGTTGTGTCATGGTGCCTGGCGCCAAGACATTTCTTCTAGCGTTCTGTTGCATGTTCCCCTCATCATGAGGAGAGGTTTTAATTCTGAACTGGGTTGTTCCTCCTTGGCGTTCTTCGCAAGGGAAACAAACTCTCAACTGACCTCAGCTTCACTCAAAGGCGTGGAGGATTTATCTGGCGAATTATTTCGTTTTTCCTTGGCGCTTTCACTCACGAGGGGAGGTGTTCTCTCTCGAACCTACCTCTCTGCTCACAAGGGCTTCTAGCGCAAGGAAAATTAATTCTTAACTGACCTCATTTTCGCTCGAGGGCGAGGAGGATTTAACTGTAACTATTAACTAACCTCGCTTCGCTCGAGGGCGAGGAGGATTTAACTGATAACTATTAAATGACCTCAGCTTCGCTCGAGGGTGAGGAGGATTTAACTAACCTCAGCTTTGCTCGAGAGCGAGGAGGATTTAACTTATAACTATTCCGTTTAACCTTAGCGCTTTCACTCGAGAGGGGAGGTGTTCTCTACGAACCTACCTTTCTGCCCACGAGGCTTTTAACGCGAGGAAAACAAATGCTTAACTGACCTCAGCTTTGCTTAAGGGCGAGGAGGATTTATCTGGCGAACTATTTCGTTCAGCCTTGGCATTTTCACTCGAGAGGGGAGGTGTTCCCTATGAACCAACCTTTCCGCCCCTGAGGCTTCTAACGCAAGGGAAACAAGTTCTTAACTGAATTGTACATAACTCGAAAAAATATTTCAACTGTACTTGTACCGCCCTGGTAGTCGGAAGTAATGACGTGGCATCAAGCTATTGTATAGGCGTGTTGAGAGGACGCCAGGCTGGCAGAAGGGAAGGAGGTCGGGGGGCTTGTGTAGTCGCCAGTTATTA
>Ga0123342_1010864_pt1 | contig 10230 bp, 4 predicted proteins | sample Turbeawhitnodule_FD_89960 | JGI IMG/M metagenome (GOLD analysis project Ga0123342, IMG submission 89960) | Root nodule microbial communities of legume samples collected from Mexico - Turtle bean Mexico white nodule | ecosystem: Host-associated > Plants > Roots > Nodule | place: Mexico: Nepantla...
AAAATTTTCAGCATTACTACTTGCTTCTACATTGCATGGCAGCTGTTTCAGATATCTGCTCAAGATCCTGCTTACCTTGTTTTAGTGCAACACGGGGACAGGCAAGCAAGCACATAGCACTCTGTTCTTTTTATTTTTGAACATTTTGTATTGGGACTGGAGTAGGCATGAAGTAATATTTTTGGGGTGGCAAAATCCTTTAACTGTTAAGAAGTTAGTGTTCTGTCTCACTGAGACTGTTATCACTGGTTACCTCACTATTATAAAGTTTATCAGATAACAGAGGAATGAAGGTCACCTCCATTGTTCTCTCACATTTTATAGTTTACTTAGAAACGTTAATAATTTTTTTATAATAGGGCAGAAAACAAATATAAGGGGATTTCTGGTGAGGCAACATAGCAATGGTATTCAAGAACCAAAGGCATGTAAGAGGCTCATGTGGTATGTTCTAGCAGATGTGAGTGGATTGCCATAAAGCTTATGTTCCGGAATTTACTTTGTTTGATAATTGCAGGAAATTAAGAAGTGTATGGGATAATCCCTGAACAGATATCGTAACACCAGAAGACAAAATTAAATTACTATACTAGTGCAATAGATGTAGTTTGGAGATCATCACTTCTGTCAACACTACTGTCGGGTGGACGATGTCGTTCTTCAAGCAGTAACCGTAGACTTATACTTTCTTGTCTCATAAATGCTCAATTTTTTCCTCTGTATAACACTATAGCTGTGATTAATGTCAGAATCAGAGAAAATGTTCAGATCACTAGTATCTATTCTTTTGTTAATTGCATGAATATCCATTTCTTTAATTCTATGGCACTTCCTGTTAAGTGATTCAGATTGTAACTGTACACTCATATATAGGTCAAAAGATAATTTCTTAATAGTTGTCGATTTATTGTCCAGCAAATTTAACGTTTCTATAACTGTCTCTAATCTGAATCATGTTTTTTCTTTCCTGAAGCAAGTAGCATTTCACATGAATGAGCTAGAACAATAATGTGTAAAATTGAAATAGTGGTGGTTAAGGTTAACGTTTCTTCATTATGTAAAACCCAAGATTCTTGCCAAGAATTTTTACACAATCCATCAAACACTGAATCCGCTATGTCAGCCACGTGCTTCAGATGTTTATTGTCTTCATACTCATTTTTCGCAAAATTATTCTTCAGCGAGTTATCTCCTGTCGTGCTGTCTTTTCCCCATCATCAAGCTTTTGAAAAATGTTAGTTTCTGTCGTGGTGTCTTTTCATTATGTTATTATATTTTTTACTAAAACAAATTGTAAAATTAAAAAATTCTTGATATTGTAATATAAGAACGGTATAATTTTCCTAATTTATATGTAGTAGCGGAACGTAGGTGCTGCGCTTCTGTATCTTTTATTTTATCGTAGGTGTTGCGCTTCTGTATCTTTTATTTTATTATTTATATATAATCATGTTTAATATTAAAAATTAAATAAAAGAGATTATATATATCTATTATGTGTTTAATAAGATTTATTAAAACTAAATCTTTAATTAAATATACAAATAAAAAAAATATTTTAATAACTTTAGTAATCATATTCCAGTAATCTTTTCTCTTAATTCAATTAAGAGACCAAACTTAATGTGCTTGATGATGACATTATATAAAAAAATTAGAATGAGAATAGTGAGAAGTTTTTGATACAGAGGGATATGCAAAAAAAGCTATTTATATATATAGGTATAAATATTTAAAGTTTAAAATGAAATAAAAAATATAATTCCAACATGAATGTAAATTAATATATGCAAAATTATTCTGAATTTAAAAATTAATTTTAAGTTAAAACAATTTTAAAATATTTTATGCAAAAATAAAATAAATTATATGTTTATTTTTTTTAATTATATCATTAAATATAAATGAAATAATTTTAAAAGTAATTTTAGTTAAGGAGGATTACTTTCTTAAAACATGTCTCAATTTGTCTTATCCTTATTTCCCACATTACCCCTCATTATTTCAGTGACTTCACCTCATCAATGGGCCCTCACCACATTCTATATAAATCCAGCTGTTTGTGTTTCAATTTTTTTTTCTGTTATTTCTACACCCTGCATTTCATACCTAATCACGCTTCTCCCATACAAACCACACAACAGAGAGACTGTTGCATAGAATTAAAGATAGTTAATTAACAAACAAAAATTAATGAGAGAAACAAATTAACAAACAAAGATAGTTAAATAGAATCTCCCATATCATTGAAGTATTCTATGTACCTGAGCTAAAAATTAACTTATTGAGTATTGGACATTTGCAAAAGAAGGGATTCACAATCCTCTTCCAACATGGAAGATGTAAGGTCTGTCACTAAGAGAAAGGCTTAATCATGGAAGTAAGAATGTACTCAAATAGAATGTTCATTTTATCTGTTAAGCCTCAATCAAATGCGATAGTTTGTTTTAATACAATTACAGAAGATTCAACTCAGTTATGACATTGTAAATATGAACATTTGGGCTTTAAAGACCTGAAGACTCTTGAGCAACAAAAAATGGTGAATGACATGCCACCACTCAAGTCCCCCTCCAAAATTTGTAAAGACTATCTAGAGAGAAAACTAACAAAGGGATCCATTTCCAAAAGAGAGCACATAGAGAGCTTCTCAAAACCTACCGTTGGTACATGCTGGCATATGCAACCCTATTACACCCATTTCCAAAAAGGTACCTAACTACTTTCATTGATAATTATAGTCGTAAAACTTGGATATATTTCTTAGCAGAAAAGTTAGATGCTTTTTATACTTTCAAAAGTTATGTAGAGAAAGAAACACATTCATAATGTATAAGTACTGATAGAAATGGTGAATTTACATCACGAATTTACTGATTTTTGCCAGAAGAATGATATAATGGTATAAGTAGAAATTTACACAAGTATGAATCCAATTATCCCCGAATCTTTCTTTGTCTAAATCACCATAATCTCTTCAGGATAAGGAAGAACAAATCTCTATATTTTGACAAAGCAATATGTCATTCAAGGACGGGTCTTTCAACACGAAGGATAATAGGTGAACCTTAATGTCATCATTATGGATGAGAAAGAGATTATCATATTTATATAACCAATGATTTAAATTATCACCATTAAAAGTAGGAAATTCGATTCTTGATGTTGTATTTTTTTGGAACGCCTCTACCCATGCAAGAATTATATTCGGCTAAAGAATATTGATAAATAAGTCGTAGTCGCATCTCTTTCAAAGACTCGAGACTTCTTAGAACAGATATTGTTGATTCAGCCAATCTTACTGGTTCAGAACTGTTCTTCCATTTCTTTTAACATTCTTTAAATAAAACTTCAAAATTAGTCATTGTTTTCGACATTCACTCCTCATATTGTTGAAGCATACTTTGCGGAGTATTACTTACTACGTCTACTCTCGGCAATGGAGTTTAAATCTTTTATCCTTCCACGAGGAGAACCATCTTGGGAGGCCAATTCCGTCATATATTTTAATATATATATATATATATATATATTTAATTATATAATAGAAAAAAATAAATTATTGTTTTATTTTTAATTAAAAAATGGATCAACAGATTTTGCCTTAGAAACTTGAACTGAACTGATGGACAAAATGTGTTAACCTATTCTGTAAAATTAGTGACAAACTAACCTTTTAAGTATGATTCACATTAGCAGCACCCTTGATAAACATTGATAAAAGAAAAACAATAAAAAATAAACTTGACAATCACTTTTTAAAAAATAATTAGTTATGTAGCATGGAATGGTTATTTTTTTTTAACTATTTTATAAGAGTTAATTTATATTAATCACGAAAAGAACTTCAACTTATTTTTAAGAGTTCATTCCTTTAATTTATTAAATATATTATTTTTGAACATTTATAAATCTAAAATATAATGAGCGCAAAAGATTAAGTTAAAAATATAGTAAAATGTTTAAACAATCAAATTCGTAATAATATAAACGTATGTTCATAAGCCTTTAAAAAATGAAAAATTACAGAAAAAAATATTCCAACACTATTTTTAAGACATAAATAATAATTATATCATAAAAATGTTAAAATTATACTCTCATATTGAATATATTTCGTAATATTAATTTTATGCTGCATAAAAAAAAGTTTTTTTTATATTATATTAAACGAAGTTCAAGACTATAAAAATAATTAACTTAGAGTTGAAGTTTGATAAAGTTGTCATGAGAAACTCTCATACAAAATAATAACAAGCTTTTCTCATACAAAATAATAACAAGCTTGCAGACATGACATGTAAGTTGTTTGTAATAAAAAAATGTGTTTTGATCTGATTTTATATTTTTCAAGTTTAATATGTAGATAACATATTTGATTAAAAATTAAAAATTTATTTAATTTTGAAAAACAAATATAGTCAAATTAGTTGAATTCTATTTTCAATGATTCCAAATATATTTAAAATATTAATATTTGATTTAAGATATCATATTCAAGATGCATATTTTGAATATGAGTTCTGAATAATGATCTTACGTATATCCTATTTTAATTAATTATATTATCATAAATGGTGGATTTTAGGTTTTAGTAACATTATAATCCAATATTCGAATCACGCCAATATCAACAGCTAATGCTAATAATCTAATATATCATTTTTATTATTTTGTGTACTAATATGCATACTAATTTTAATAATTATTCATCATAATAAGTATTATTTTTATCATATATATATATATATTATTTAATTGATTAGATTTGATGAGTTTCACACTCATAAAATCGTTGTAGATGTGCTAAAAGAAAACTTATTAAGCTAAAACCTAATTTAGTCAGTTGAATTTAAGATCCTATTTTCATCTTTAACCTAAATCGTTTAAATATTTATTTATTTTATATATTTATTTTCAAAAAACTAAATCACCTGAATTTTCTTACATAAATGGTATCACATGTTTTATATCCTTTTCTTCAATTTTTCAGATTTATTTTAATATTAACAACAAAGAAAGTTTTCAATACACTTCACTATTCATTATATTAATTTTTAGAGTTTAAAATAGTTTACCTTATCCACCTTAATCATGAGTCAAATTCAAATGATGTAGCTTACTTTATGGTGTATTCACTCTTGTGTTGGTGGTCACATATAAACCACAAATTGCATCTTTGTACTTAATTTTCTTCACTGCTATTTGCAATTGCTTCTCTCTGTCAATCTCAATGGCGAAAATTTCAGTGGCAACCTGTTTGAAAACTCTCTTCACTGTTGTGGGACTTCTCATGCTTGCTACTCTTCTTTACACTCTCTTCACCGATGGTCTTCCGTTTCATAAAGAACTCCTCAAACCGTAACCTCTCTCTATCTCATCAACACATGTTTACACGGAATTTTAGTTGATCTGATTTCTTTGAATTAACACTCTTATTTCTTTAGTACCGGAATACAACGATCATAGAATTATGTTTTCATATCATAAACACGAAAACATAAATTATTTTTTAAATATTAAATCAATTTATGTATCTTAATTTTTTGAAGTTAGACGAAGTTTGTTTAATTTTGGTTTTTCTTGTGATTTCCATTGGGAAAGTTCATCCAATCGGTACTTATTTTCTGTATTTTAGTTCACTGTTTTCTCTCGGAATGAACAAAGTTTTGGTTCAGGTGGATGGGAGCAACTTTGATTGATTTCTACATCAACGTTGTAGCTTTGGGTGTAAGTCAACAAACTACTTGACTTCGTTAATTGCTTCAGTATTTTATTTAGACTGCGAGTGACAACACGTATTACGTTTATGATTTTAATTGAAACTGCGATATTTTACTCCATGAGGAATCTATACATTATTTAAAGTGATTACTGCAATGACAGAATAAACTAAGATATTTAGTGATGCTAAGATACCAACAGCAGTTTTAGATAGAGAAAGGGACATGACTAATGATAAACTTTTGCGAAGAGAAGTTATTAAATTCTACTTTAAAATATGTGCTGCACTGGATTTGTCAGTGGACTGATCTTGTGTTGAGTGAGAAATAAAGTTGACACTTCATGTCTGGTTTTAATTGTGCTAATGCGAAATTTCAATTGTACAACTTCCTCTGAAAAGTTCAGTGCAGTTTCTCCTGGAAACTCATCACTTGTGCTATGTACTCTTATAATTTTTCGTAGGAATTCAAGTCAAGTTGGGGAGACCTTTATAATGTATTTCCTACTCTTTTTTTTGTGTGTATATTATGTCACTTATCTTTAAAACAAATGACTAGCAATTTTCTAATTATGTGCATTTGTTGGGTTGTTTTTGGAGAAATGACCACTTATTTCTCAGAATGTCTCATGAAGCTAACAAAAGTTTGATTGTTTCTCCAAAATAAGCTGACCAAATATGGACTTAAAATCACTCTAATACATGCGTAATGCTTAAAAGAACTTAGCCTAATTGATATTATGTTAAAATCACTTCTCGAGCGAAGTTTCATAAGCTCTGACATGCATCGTCTGTCACATCAGATCTGGGTTGCTTACAAGGAATCAAACTTCATTAGCTCAATTCTGTGGATTGTTTTGCTTGTTTTCCTTGGAAGGTATCATTTTCTTTCGTTGTTTGATGTTATTTTAATTGAATAATATGTAATATTGCTTCACCCAGGCTAGTATTAATATGTAGAACATATTATCGGAGCAATGAGCAAAAACTTTTTACAAGATCTCTACTTTTTCTATGACTTTTTCCAAATTCTATTACCTTATTCGGCTATAACTGCCACACAAAATAAAAATCCAATTAGATGTCATGTTTCCTTACTTTTGGTTTAAATATAACCCTCAGTGCTATATAATTGTGTGTGGAACAAGTGGTTCAAGGATCTGATGATAATGCTAATTTTCTTCATCTTTGAAATGAATTTAAGTAATGCATAATAAATTTTTTCTTATGACTCATCTAAAGATTAGTTAATCTGGTTATTTGTTTTATACTAATAGTAAGTCACATTGTAGTTATCTTTTCATATTTCTTACTTAAATTTTTTCTGAGAGAAGAATAGTCTACTAGAGTCAAATTTTTTTTTATGTTTTCCTATCATTTGTTACACCTATGGAGAAAACTGGCAACAATAATCTGATTTCATAATACGAATAAAATGTTAGGGTTCCTCTCATATGTATAAAAGCTCAGATTGATTATTAGTTTCTGTGTTGTTTCTTATCTTGTTTATGGTCATTCAAAAGAATCTCAGAAGTGCTAATTCATCTTTTTGGTATGTTTTTCAATTGTTTCAGCATCACTACATCTGCCTATATTGTTGTGCAATTTTTGAAGCTGTCATCTCAAGAATCTTCACAGGATCCTATTTATTATGTTCTGTTGCGGCATCCAAACAAGTATATCTACAGAATCACTAGTACAGAGTCGAGTTCTCAATATTTGCCATTCTTTTTTAAATCTTGTATATTTTCTTGATCAATGCATAATGGTGTCACTCTAGAGTCTAGCTGTCATCTAGCTTATGCTTCTAATTTTTTAATAATCTTCTTGGAGAGTCTGTTGATTCTGAAATGAATATATTAATTTTCTTCCTTTAATCCCTTAATCAATATGAGGATAGTTAGGTTTCTTGAGTTTGATTACAGTTAGTGAAAAAAAATGATAGAGTTCTTTCTTTCTGTTGCTGAAGTAAATTGTGTTATTAATTATTTTTTTTCCATGTCCTGTAAACTATACATATATATATGAATACTGATGATATATATAGAATCCAGGTTTATGGTCTACTTAGCTGTGTGATTTTTTGTATAATCTCTAGATTTTGATTTTCATCATCGGTTCTGATTGACTCACATTTACATAGGAATGACACAAATCCACAAAGAAAGCATTCTTCGGTCATGACCCTGAGAATACTTTTCAGCATTTTGGGTGTTGTCATGCTTGGAACTTTGGTGTACACTTTTGTCACTGATGGTTCTCCTTTCCGAGTAGAGCTTTTAACTCCGTAAGTGCTTCATATTTGTTATTATTAAGCATTATTTGATGTTACTATCCTTGTTGTCAACACAAGAATGATTGAACCTTCCTATACAAGCTCAAGCTACATGAATGAGATATGTATTATTTTTGTACTTCTCGTGAGATGGAACATTCCTTTTTCATTTGTTTTACTTGTTTAATTAGGAGAAGTTTGATTACCTCATTATCACTTTATTTGTGGTATCTTCTGCATTGATCGAGTTATTCTGTTTTCAATTTTGATGTAATGGGTTCAATTTTAATTAAAGTTTATCATCATGCAACAAGAATCTTCTCAAGCCTTATAAAAACCAGTTTTTGAGGAAGCTGAGGATATATTTGCTTGATTTGTGGTAATCTTCATTATTTGATTTTAGTGCCAAAATGCATAGCTATATGTTAACTTGATGTCAGCATAATCCAAAAACAGATAATAAAGCACTAATTAAATTACTTGCTCATGTAAGCAATGTATTTGTAATGGTTATGCATAGCGGACTACATTATTTTCAAAGATGCAAATCTAACAGGATAACAGGTGTTTTTAGTCTTCATTTCCTAAATTATGCCTTGTAGATATTTACATCTTTGCATTTGCATGTTCATGTCAGAAAGTTTTCTTTGAAGTTGCAGTTTGTCCCGATTATTTTTCATTTAACTGAATATGATAAACTCCAAAATGTTTGCAGGTTGTTGGTAGCAACACTAGTTGACTTCTACCTCAACGTTGTGGCTCTAGCAGTATGTCTACAGTTTTTTAGTCTTAGTAAATCATACAAATGCAAATCTATTTCATAAAATAAAGGATTAAGGTTCAAGGAGGCAAAACAATTTTAGTAATATTTATGTTGTTATGCTTGGAATCACATCTTTTATAATAAAAAGTCTAAAATTCTATACGAAAAATTTTGATGGTAAAAAATATATGTTTGGCCTCCCTATTGTTTAATAAAATCACATCTCACTCTTATAAAATTCTGCTTGGTTAGAAGCATTTATGCCCCTTTAAAGTTAAAATAGGTCTATTCTCTTTGTTTACAGAAATATTGTTCTAGAGAATTAGTCGAAGACCTTTTTAAATTACTCTTAATTACTTTCACACATTCAAGGGCATCGTAGTGGTGTTACATTCTGTTAGAAGTATTCAAGTTAATTGGTTTTATCCGTGCAGAGTGTATAACTATCAAACTTTCCGAACTCGCTATATGATTTTCTGCATTCTGTTTATTGTAGTAAGACGGGACAAGATTCAAGAGAATGTAAGGAAATGGTCTGTTTCTTCTGGAAACCATAAGTTAATTCTGGGAAAAGATATTTGTTTTGATTTCCTAATTTGAGGCCTTTTGTTATGTAAAATGGGGTTTCTACTTGGTTAATTTAATGCCTACCAGAGAAGTCAGACATCTAGATATATATGCTACCAATTGCATTTTGGAGCTATAGCAGAAAGATTTTAATAAGTTAAGGAATAGTAGTTTTCGTTGGCAATGGTCCTGAAAATGATCTATTTGAGCACTCTAAATGTTGAGATAATCAACGTCAAAATATTTTTGCCTGCAAAGATGTTCAATTCTATAATGCTGAAGTTTAATTTCGGTTATCTTTTCTTGGATCAATTTAGGTATCCTATTCCTAACTATTCAATGCAATATCAGGTCTGGGTTGTCTACAAAGAATCTAGTTGGATTTCTGCAATCTTCTGGATAATTCTATTGATATGTTTTGGCAGGTTTGTTCTCACAATTTTAAAACTAATTACCATTATAAAATACCTTTCAAGAATTTTAACAAGCCATAGTTTTATGACAGATTCCAATTGTCAATGAACAACGGTTTAATTTTTAACTATACATTGATTTGGAAATGAAATCTAGTCTTTTGGAGAAAATTGTGTATAATTTATATATTTTAATAGAAATGTGACTGTACACTGCATTAGTGCTTATTAGTGGGATATTTCAGAAAATACACAAAGTAAGAAAAGATTGATTTATATTTTTCTTGTTGAGATTATGGTAGACCTGATTACTTCTTTACTTTCATGAACGGTTTATGCCAGTTAACAACACATACACATAGACTCGTACATTTTTTGTGGTTGACATTTAATTTACTTTCCAAAATTTTCAGCATTACTACTTGCTTCTACATTGCATGGCAGCTGTTTCAGATATCTGCTCAAGATCCTGCTTACCTTGTTTTAGTGC
>Ga0123342_1010865_pt1 | contig 10229 bp, 5 predicted proteins | sample Turbeawhitnodule_FD_89960 | JGI IMG/M metagenome (GOLD analysis project Ga0123342, IMG submission 89960) | Root nodule microbial communities of legume samples collected from Mexico - Turtle bean Mexico white nodule | ecosystem: Host-associated > Plants > Roots > Nodule | place: Mexico: Nepantla...
AAAACTTATTTGTAATGTAAAGTTACACTTTCAAAATTTTAGAGAATTTAGTTATAAAATATATTAAAACTATGTAGTTTTTAATTATTTATTTATAAATAGATTTAATTATATTTATTTATTAAAGTTTGAAAATTTTGAAGTTATTGAGGTTTTACAATAGATCTTTGGAATTTAATTAAGGTTAAAAAAATTTGCATTATTTTGTTGAGGTTTTAGAATAAACTTTTGAAATTTAACGAGTGTTAAAAAAAACCTCCGTTATTTTGCTGAGGTTTTAAATTAAACCTGTGAAATTTAATGAAGGTTAAAAAAACCTCCGTTATTTTGTTGAAGTTTTTAAATAACCTTTGGAACTTAACAAAGGTTAAAAAAACCTTCGTTATTTAAATCCATTCCTAGGATTATATAAACTTTCACTAAATAACCTCTCTTAAAATCATTTTTTCTTGTAGTGTCAGATGCCTAATAATCAAACATATAACTATGAACCTAGATTAACAAATATTATTTATCTCTCGAATTACATGCGATACCAAACCCCAAAAATAACTAAAACAAAAATAAGAAACTTGAATTTTGAGAAAAGAAGAAAAACTTACTTTAATGAAAATTATGATTAGTGAGAATTTATTCTTACCTCGTCATCATTATCTCACTTACACTCTCTAATTTAAACTCTACATAAGAAAATAATAAGAATTAACACTAGAAAGTAAGAGAGGAGTCTAATTTTTTTTTTAAATAATATAAAGACAATAAGACTTAAAAATAAATAACTGAATAGTTAAAATTATAATTTATATATTTAATATAAAATAAAATTATAACTTTTAAACAAAGATCTAATTTAAGTTTAGGAATTATAAAGTTTATTACAATTCAAATCATATTCACCTCAAAATTAGAAGGAAAGATTAAGAGAGTTGACAATGAGGGAGGTGACACTAGAGTAGAAAAGACATATTACACTGGTTTTAGAAGATATATTACACTGGTTCTCTCACCAAAGATGTGAGCGATGTAAAATGGAAATTACATATAACATTGGTTGCTTAACGATGTTATATGTAGCCTCATATTACACCAGTTAATAGAGTCAACCAGTGTTATATGAGGCTTAATTCGTTCAATGTATGGGGTATATATTTCACCGGTTGCTATATTTCACCACCAACAACAAGATTGGTGGCAACAAAGAGGAAGAGCGGTGGCACCAAAGAGGAAGAACGACAACAACGTATTGAAGGAGCAGTGGTTACGAAGAGTAAGAAAATACACTGAAGGAGTGATGGCAACGAAGAGGAGGAATAAAAACTGTTGGGGGCAGCAGTGGAGGAGGAAAAATGTGGTGGAAGTTGAGTGAAAGTGAAGATGGAAGCGGCGGTGGAAGAGTTCGCAAAAGGAGACAAATAGTAGAATAACGCGAATAGAGCAGTGCATGCGCGAGCAAGAAAATAGGGTAAAAACTATATTACACGGGCTCTTCATAATAACTGGTGTAATATATAAAAAAATTTACTCAAAAATGATATATAACACCAATTGTATAGCGCAACTAGTGTTATATATATATTTTTAAAACTTATAAAACTTTATTTTCCTCTGGACACTACATATTACACAAGTTGAGCTATATACTGGTGTAATATATATTGCCTCATATTTAAATTTTTGATTTTTTTTTTTCGGGTAGCATATATTACACTGGTTGGACTATCTAACCGGTGTAATATGTGCCAAATATTTACAAAAATATCACCGCGTTTTTGTTTATACCGGTTATCGTTTAACAGACCTAATATGTCGTTGTAAAAAGCGTTTTTTGTACTAGTGTGTAAAAAACTTGCAATGAAGTTTTTCTAATGAAATGCATAAAGTTATTGTTCTCGCCGGTTGACTTTCTTGACGGTTGACCTGAGTGAAAAGCTCTGCTTCTAACCTGTCTTCTCTATATTCTATTCTACGTCTTCTCATTGCACTGGAATGTGGCTCTGTTGGGACAGAGGGGGCTCTACCTGTTGATCACACCCCGACGATCAAGTCAGTGAGAGCTTACGAAAATAAGATAAGCATTCAGTTTCAGTCTAGTATTCAGAAATAGCGTATCTTTACCTAGGGTATCAAGCCCCTTTTATAACTATCTCTTTAACAACTTTCTCATAGGAGAATATAATCTCAATTGAAAGCATAACAAAAACAATATTATGCGTACGGGCACCTTTACTCACGGTGCTAACTTGCAGAAAAGAATCTCGTGCACCCTTATTCTCGGATGCTCACCATTTAACTAATATCACCATATCTTCAATTAACAACTTTATGCACATATTTATTTACCAACAACTCTTCATATATTCACATATATTTTATTCTAACCGCTTAATGAATACATTTAACTAATAATCTTATATCAACATATGACCAATTTATTATTTTAACTATTCTCCATCAGACTTATCAATATAACTAAGTCAAACTCATGATCCACCCTTTAGGTCCAACAATCGAGCTAACCTACCCACATACTCAAATCGAGATCTCGAAGTCCCAAGATCGCGACCACTCCTGCCCGTACTTTACATATTAAGAAACAAGAAAAGGAGAATTTGCAAGAAGCATACGGAACATGGTTTGTGCTTCTTATTGTCTTGTGTCTCTAGAGTACAAGCATGAGTGGATGCACATACACATGATTGATTTCCAAGAGATGAATGAGAAGTATAAAGGCAAAACATTTTGTTTTATTGTTTGTAACTACTTATGCTCCCTCTGTGTGTGGCTCAGTATGAGACTTCAATTTTGCAAGATACAATTAGATCTGTCCTGTTCTTTGTTGCAGCATCTGATGTTGGAAGGAGGGAGAGGGGCCTGTGCCATTATACTTTGTGCTTTGTATTTTTCAAGTGCTTCCAAAGGAAGAGCCTCAATAGAATCTTGTGGTTGAGCCCTACTATTAATATGGTGGGCCATTTCTGACCTTTTCATATTTATACACTTTTGGCATTTTACAGGTTTTTGGAGACAATCTCACATTGTCATTTATCTGGGTCACTTCCCCAAAACCATGTTCTTCAAATGTGTTCACTACACCAGGACTTAAGCACATCAACTAATTGGGGTGTTTGTTTCTTTTGTGTGGTGCCAACACACATAGCTTTTTCTACAAGAAACCTCACTTTCATATCCTCATATATGCACCCACTTGTGCAAGCAGCACACACAAAAAGCATTGTCCCCAAGTGCCAACTTCGTGACTTCCAAACTTAACTTCATCTCCATTTCAAGCTTCACATCATGTGCAACCACCTGGTTGCATACACTTCTTTGTCTCCAAACTATAATTGGCCATACCATCTTATGACCAGTTCTTAAAAAAATAACTTCACAGGTGCTTGTTTGTCACATTCACTGTACAAATCTCTACCAATGCTATTCATTTTCATGATTTGTAAGTCATCTTAATTTTTTTTATAAAATTTTCGTGTTAAAGCATTAAAAGAAAACGATAAGTCATCTTAGTTTGTGACACCATTCGTTTTCATTAATAATATCAAAGTAAACTCAGATCTTTTAAGGTTAAATTAGTTTTTGAGTTGAAATTCATTTAAGACTTTCTTGAATGAAAAAAAAAACAGAAAGTAAAATTAAGAAATGCAAGTATGGGAACAAGCAGTGTTTGCATGTTCAGTACTTGAGATTTTAAATTATATTTGGTATTGAAATGTTACTTTCTTCTGGTTAATTAGGAGTAGGTGCAGAATGTGATCATTCGAGAATTGGAATATTTGAAAATCTTTCTAAGGATTTGTGATCTGTGTCCCCAAAGCAAATAATTGCTCCAACATATGAAATAAATGCGATCTCTTAACTGATGTTGCAACACAGATTTTGAATATAGCACTACTCAAAGCTTGTATTTTTCTTTTCATCTTGCAGAGTTTTGTAAGGCAGTTTTTACACTATCCAACCAACTCACATCTGCTTTAGCATCATTATGCCCCTCAGTATCTAGATTCTAGAGTAAAGGGGCAGGTTAGATTTGGCTTTCTTTTTCTTTCTTTTTTACTTCCAAAGATAATCTAAAAGAAATATAAAATATGTAAATTTCAAAAGTTACGAGATAAAAAGTAGGTTTTCAAAATACAATTTTGTTATATTATTCTTTAAACTAATTGTTTTACAATATAACTTCATTCTACAAAAACATCAAATGAATTTTCTAAAGACAAATTCAATTTATTGTTTTACTTTAAATTCAGATATTTTGATTTATTCTAACCATACTTTGGACTTAAAATTGAGATATTGTAATTATTCATAGGAATAAAAATAAACTTATTAGATTATTATTACTATTATTGTGTTTAGTCATGGGATTTATTTTATTATTTTTAAAAGTTGAGATTAATGATAATTTATATATATATATATATATATATATATATATAATTCATCTAATATTGTAAAAGTATGAGATTATTTTTATCAATTTGAGATAAAAGTACTTTTAACAAAAAGAAAGTATTTTAAAACACCAATTATTCATAATTATATTTCTCAACAACTAGTATGTTCTGATAAATTTAGAAAATAATTACCCAAAAATATAAGTTAAATTTATGTATTTTGTTTGTTTCCTTAGAACCAATGTTGATATTTTATTTAAGAGAAATAAAAATAAAATTATATACTCTTAAATATGATACTATTTATCGTACTTTATTAATTATAAATAATATAGTTTATTTCTTTTTTAAGAAATTATATTAATAAATTTATAACTTGTATGTCTTGTTTGAGGGTGAGTTTTACTTGATTGAGGATGACCCATACGTAAGTACAAAATTTGCAGGAGATGACTAGTTAGAGTAACTCGCTATTATGAGAAGATACACATAAAAAACCAGTTGGACAATAGGAAAATCACCAAATTATTATTTTTTTTTCATTGTAGTTAACATAATCGATTATATTTACATTATATATGTAAAAGTAATTGATTATATTATAAAACATAATATAATAAATTTATATAATATTATTAATAAAAAATAATAAATATAACTGATTATTATATAATATATAATATAATAAATTTATATAATATTAATAAATAATAATATTATTAATATTTAAAAAAAGATAATAAAAATAATAAATAATAATAGCAAAGTAGAAAATATTAATAATAGTAAAATAAATAAAAATAATAATAAAATTAAATATAAAATTAATAATAATAAAATTAATTTTTTAATTAAAATTAATTTATTATAATAAAAGTAATTTGATTATTTTATAAGTATATTATTTTCTCTTATTTTTTTTACTCTCTCTCTCTTTTCCATCTTGTTAAAATAAACATGTAAAATATGTGTTGCTAAATGCTAACACTCCTCGTCTCCTAACATTTGGTATGTGCTTAACCGGTGAGGGATTTTTATGCAAGGTGTACTTAATTTTAGAATATTATCATTTTTGCAACAGTTTCTCACAATAAGTTTTTACGACCAAGAATGATATAAGAAAAGAGAAATGTTAAATAAAAAATTATGCAATTAATATGATAATGATAATAATAAATAAAATTATTATGGGAGAATAACGTTTTTCATTTATGTTTTTTATTTTGGTTCTCATTTATAAAAAAAAAAAATTGCAATAGAAAATTATCTGTTAACTACATGAAATTTATAATATATATTAAAAATTTACAATAGTTATTTTATTTTTTGTAACCGAGAAAGAAGGTGTGGTACGTAATAGAAGATTTAAGATTTATGTAGTAATAGAAAATAGTTAATGATGTGGCAGTGTATAACTGAGGAAGCTACAGAAGACAAGGTTGTTTGTATGAATAAGAAGTCCCCTGAGTGGATTGCAGGGTTCTGAGACCATAATTTGAGTGGATTCATGAGAGGGTATCCTAAGAAAGGTGAAAGGCACTGCATCCACACAGAAATAGTACACATAGAAACTGTGAAGGAGTGCTTTAATTTGTATTATGAAGAGAAGGTAAAAAGAGGAGGAAAATATATTCCTTCTGCTGCTACTTGATGCATCATTTCACCATATATTACTAACATGCATGTACCCATCATTGTTCAATCTCTTTCCATTGGGTTTCACAATTAGGAAACCAACTAAGTTATCCACTTTGTCCTCATACATATATACAAGAGAGGATTTGGTTTAACTACTTCTCTCCCCAAATGGCCCAACCACATTTATTCTTCCTAACTAATCCATCTTTTCTTCAAAATATTTCTGGGAATTTTGTTTGGTAATAGAAGAGAAGAGAAAAGAAAGATAAAAAAAAAATTGTTGTTATTTGGGTAGAAAAAGAAAGGAAAGAAAAATGTATAAAAGTGAAAAGAGTAATGTTGTTGATGGGGAGGAAAAGGAAATAAATTGAATAATGAATTCGTTACAAATGATGGGAAGTAGATGGGAGGCAACGTCTTAATCATCATTTATGGTTTTACGTCAGAAAATGAAGTTTGATTGAGAGAGAGAGAGAGAGAGAGAAGATGAAATAGAAAGAATCGTACTAGTGACCGACCATAGGATTATTGGATTTAGGATGTTGTTGTTCCCTCTTCGCAGGTTCCCGATGTTAGAAATGAGTGTGTGAATTGCAGTGCGCGCACACACCATTGATTTCACCAGGAAAGATACAACAGATAAATCTGGGAATGCAGAAATATTGTTCAATTGAATGCATATTTCTACCTTTCTAATAATGGCATCAGGCACAACTAGCCACCCTATGTTTCTCAATCAACTTTTCTCACCCCATCATCTTCAAACTGGAATTTCAAACCACTGTTGAGTAAATCTATTTTTATATAAATAAACTTTCTTAAATTCTATTTATATAAATACATTTATTTACTGTTCACATATTCAAATTCCTAACATGTGACACTGATTTTCCGTCAACGTTTTTCCATAAGGATCATCACTCTTTTCGGGACACAATTCTCGATTCTCTGTAAATCAAATTCTAATTTATGAATAACAAACAAGTCTATATATGTAAATAAAGTTTTCAGAAATAAATTGTTCGATTTAAATGGAAAAAATATGCTTTTTTCTATATTTTAATTCTTCGTATTAGACATCAAACTTGTATTCTTTTTTTTCATTTAACTCTCATTTCAAAAATTGTTATTAAAAAGTACTTGTATTTTTCAACATTTTTAGATTATTTTAATTTGAACCATACCATGATTTTATGGTGCCAATAAAAAATGATTTTATGGTAAAATTTAATGCTTTAAACAATTTTTTTTTTATAAATGACTCATAGTATTTAAAATGTATTAACAGAAGAGTAGTTTTCTGTATTAACTTTCTATTTAAAATGCTTCCTTTTAAATAAATAAATAAATTACTATATGAGGATTTTGTGTATTAAGTTAGAATTCTACTTAATTTAGCTAATGATTTTTTTTCTCTTAAAAAGGTTATTAACATAATTTTATTAATGTATTCCAAAGAGTAAATAGTAATCAGGTTGGTTTGACATAAAATAATAAGACTTGATTAGTGATTTGGTCTGAGAATTTTAGGACAGTAATTTTTATATCGTGTTCTCCTTAGTCTTCTTGTTCCTTTTTATATTTTTGGTGTTTGTTCTCTTCAATTGTATATGTGTTGTAGTCCAAGTATTGTCTTTGATTACTCAAATCCTTTTTTCCTCCTAACATAATCAACGTTTCTATAATATTTCTTAAGATAGTATCAGATATTTGATGAGATGTGTTTTCCCCCTCACAAATTAGGGTAAATGTAGTCAATTATTCCAAAATTTTCACCTAATAGAATCACCAAAATCGAAACATTCCTTCAATCATGGGCACTACATTTGAATAATTTACCATCCTCTAGCTTTGAGAGGATAAGTGTAAGAAAGCTTAACACCACAGATCAATTATTTTAAATAATATATTATTTTTAAAACTTATCCAAAATAAACTCTTATCTTTAAGCCATCATTTCTATTATAAGTAGGAAAATAATACTTTTGACACCTAAAAAATTACATTCATTTAAAAATATTTTAATAATATAATATTGTGCATTAAAATTTTAAACTTGGGATTTAAATAATAATATGTATGAAAACTTTAAGTTAAAAAGAAAAAAAATATAATTAAAATATTACTATTTTGAATTGTTAAATAAGTGTTTTTTTTTTATTTGCTTCTTGTAAAAATATCACCAACTTTTTAGGTAAGATAAATACAAGTATATTTTTATAAGTTTTGAAACTTCACATCATTCATCTTTCGTAGATTTTCTAGATAGTCTAAAATAAACTACAGTTATGTAATGTTCGAATTAGATTAGTTCTTTCCTTAAAATAAATTTAAATAGACATGCATCTATCTTTAATTAAGAAAAAATTTATAATATTTTGTTTTGATTCAAACTCACAAAAAAATGGTTAATTTTTCTTTTTATCTTGAATGGATAACCATGTGTTTCGTACAGTGGTTCCTGTTTAGGTATGACAGAAATAAATAAAACGTCTGGGATTGGGTTTTATAGGTCAGAAATGAAAGCTATAAACTAAAATAGTGTTTTCTCTTGTTTCTTTCTAAATAATATATATTTTATATGGTAAACTGAGTTGTCAATCAATGGAGAAAAAATGAACATTGAAAGCAAAGAAATATATGTTCATATGGTTCCCTCCATCTTTTTCTTCTACCCACCCCTTGTTATCTTATTGAATTAGACTTCTTCTGAATAACGTAAAATATGAAGCTGTAATAGTGTAGTTGGAAGAGAAGGTTGTGGAAATTTCCTTCTTTCCAATTGCTTAATTTGATTTTATAATAGAACTATACAAGATATTATGATTTAAAATTTAGAAAAATATGGTGAGACAATACTAGAATATGGTTTATGTACTAGTCAGTTAAGCTGATGATATGTCATTGGACATATTTGTTCCAATCGAGTTGAAACACAACGAACTCAATACCCTCAAGTTATTTTAAGGATGAACTACTCTGATACTAAATATAATATTTCTATTTTTTTTATCCATATATAATAAAATAAAAGTAAAACAAACATTATCTACTTAACATATGAATATATATAACTATCTCATAATTGTATTTAAAAAAAATATCCCTCTTTATAGGAATTTTAATATATACATCAAAAGTTTTAAAACACAAACAGAGCATTCAAATTAAAACTATCACACCTCCAGCTGCTCACTTAGGAGCTCTATTACCTGCAATCTCATATGCTCCCGTGTATAACATAATCATCATAGATAAAGAAACAAACACAAACAAATAACAGGGTAAGGTAGCTATAACAAAATTTTCTATATAATTTAAATTTCAAATTGATACACAAAATTCATAAATTTTAATACAATTTTTCAAACATTTCACATAACCATCAAGTGTCTATCAACAATTTCAATATTCATCTTTCTCATGTCAGTCCTCTACTGACTCACAACACATAGACACTTAACTCTACTTTTGAAAGACTCGTGCGTTGACTTAGACTCAGATATTTGCACCTGTCATACTATCTCACTGTGAAATTCACACACACAGCTATACGCATAAATAATTTCAATATCATCTATCTCCTAGTATGACAGGGTTAATTCATATAATAGGTCAAGTTAGTTATCTTTCAAACAACTTACCCATTCATATGAACCTCCTTCGACTCTCACCACCTGAATAATTTCATCTATATGATTTCATTATCTTAGGAGAGTCAGGATATCTCCTTCTAGATGAATCTCTAGTCAATACACATCCTAAACAATCTTAACACGATATTTTCTTTCCTGGAAATACTATGTCTTGATTAAAATTCATATTCTGACTCTCACAATATCCAAATCACACCAAAGTTTAGAATTTCCAAATCATACAACAATTCATTCACTAATCATATAAATATTTTAAACTTTTCTAAACAATTATATTATATCTAAAAAATCACTTAAACACATAACTAAATTCCAAATATATGCTTTCTAAATCAATCATCATCTAAAATCAAACAACCACTTCTCATCAAACATTTCATTTAAATAATTCAACAAAATATTCAAAAACAGTTCAACTCATTTATATTATCATTCAAACATTTTAAATTTTCAAACACAAACACTTTCAACAACTTATTCACCTTAAAATCAATATAAAATATTCAGAATTAACCATTTCAATCAA
>Ga0123342_1010866_pt1 | contig 10229 bp, 4 predicted proteins | sample Turbeawhitnodule_FD_89960 | JGI IMG/M metagenome (GOLD analysis project Ga0123342, IMG submission 89960) | Root nodule microbial communities of legume samples collected from Mexico - Turtle bean Mexico white nodule | ecosystem: Host-associated > Plants > Roots > Nodule | place: Mexico: Nepantla...
TACATGTACTTCTGTAATTTGTCGATGGAACTCACTGTTCCACCTCTAGTTGCCACCAGCCTTCTTAATCATTTTGAAGACTTCGTTAAAACTCCCCTGAGTTTCAACACGTCAGTCACTGACTTGTTCTCTGTTCCTACTGACTCCCACTTACAGGAACTGTCAGATCCTGGAACAATATATTTCAAGGAGATTTGCTCTGTTTTTTGCACGTTTAACAATGGATTTCTAATTTCAAAAATTTGATAGAATATCCTTCTATAAGATTGAGTTGGCTTAATTCTTGTTTCCTGACATTGTAATAGAATCATCAAACCAATATCTTATTTTCCCATAATGGAACATCAATTTGTAGCCACTTTAAGAAGAATGTCTAATGGCTTTCAGCACAGTGAGCGTACAGTCCTTCCACAACCAAGCCTTCCAATATTCAAAGTGACATAATTCTTCACTGGAAAATCTTCAACATCTTCACTGACCAAAGTTGAATATTTCTCTTCAAAGCATCTTTCCCAACATTAGACACTCTAAGGAGATTGTCTAATGGGTGAACATATGACACCATCTAATGGGTGAACATGTGATATTGTATAGTCCTTCTTCAACGAGACTTTCCAGACTTTAATACATTGTAATTCCTCATATGAGTTATAATTAATAAGGTCCAAAATCTCTACATGGTCAAGATCAAGATGAGAGCAAAATGTATTTAAAAAGCATATTTAAGCAATTATTTAATTACGATCCAATTTCATCCAATTATGTCAATCTCATATAAAATAATGGATTTTACTCTCAATTTAAATCTAAGAAAGTTGTGATAGACACTCTAAAAGTGGATACAAATGTACTTATCAATGACTTGAGCTAAAGTGGGTGTTTTTTACCGAAAAAGTTTACATCTTCTGCTTTTTCATGTCATATTCCAACTACTATAAAGAAGTTCAACAAAATCTTGCATGGTTTCGTGCTATGTAATAAGAATACAATGCTTTTGTTGCTCATAACACCTGGACTCTCACTGCCCTTCCCGTTGGTGCAACTTTAGTTGGCTGCTAATGGGTTTCAAAAATAAATTCAATGTCAATGGTAGTCTTCAACGTCACAAAGTCAGGTGTTTTCCAAAGGTTTTCATCAAACAGAAGGTTTTGATTACACTGCTAACTTTCAACCCAATTGTTAAACCAACCACCACTTGCATCATTCTCACCAAGGCTTTATCCTCTCATTGGCCAATCCATCAAATTGACATCAACAACGCCTTTCTCCATGGTGACTTAAAAGAAATTGTTTATATTCAATAACCACCTAGATTTATTTCCACCGATCTCACTCTCATCTACAAATTACAAAAGGCTATATATGGCCTCAAATAGACTCCAATGTCTTGGATTCAAAAGCTAAGTCATACTCTTACTTCTTTGTTTTCAACCAACTAAAGGTGATCCTTCTTTATTCTTCTTTATTCACTAAGTTATGGGACATTAATACCATGTTTGTGTTTAATATATGTATATCATATTATCATCATAGGAAACTCATTTCATAACATTAATTTTCTAATTTATATGTTATACAATTACTTTGCTTTGAAGGATCTAGGAAGTTTGCATTACTTTCTTAGCATTTAAATCTCTTGAATTATCGATGGCAATCCTCACTTATCTTAAGGCCAAATACATTAAAGATATTCTACAAAAGGCTAACATGCTAGCCTTCAACCTCAACCTACACCCATGATCTCTTCTTTACTTTTCACTAAAGATGGAAGTGTTACTATTAAAGATTCATCTCTATTCCACTCCATTACAGGATCTCTACAATATTTGTCCATCATTTTTCTAAAATTGACTCAAATGTTAACAAAGTATGCCAATATATGCATCAGCCTCAAAAACACCATTGAAAGATTGTTAAATGGATTCTACGGTACATTGTTGTAACCACACACCACAAACTCCTTCTTCGTAGTTGAATAGATTTTTTTGTTATAAGCTTTAGTGATGTTGATTGAGGTTGTGACCTAAATGATAGAAAATCTACCATGGTTTATATTATGTTTATATAGGTTCAAACCCTCTTTCATGGACTTCGCATAAGCAACATGTTATTTCCAAAAGTATTGATGCTGAGAGTATTGATGTCTTTTTTACGGCAAGTGTACCACGTTTGTCAGAAGTAATAATTGTCCCTAAGGACGGATATCGATTCCACAAGGAACAATTAATTATCGAGTACAAAATTCGCTAAATATAACAGCAGAACAATAAAAATAGTTTTGAAGTGATTGTGGTGACACTGATCAATAAGAAAACAAACAAAGAATTAGTTGCTTCAATTGGAAAAATAGGGATTAGGTTTCATCTCTCTCACTCTCATGTATTTTGATTAGCATGTTTAATATTGAGTTCTTTTATTGAAATTGATGCCCGTAGAAAATTCATTTATATTGATCTCTCGCATAGAAAATTCTTAAGAATTTTTCCTAAATACTAAATACCGATCTCTCGCATACTTATAAAAACAACTTAGAAATCAATCACAAACAGACGTTAATGACAATTAACATTTCAAGTCTATTTCTAACACTTTAATATGTTAAGTATTGATGTTTAGGTTTGAACCTTAAAAATACCTCGGTCAGATTTAAGATTCTCAATTTGTCACGGAAAGTTAAAAGTAAAACAACAATACCAATAATCAGTCAAGAACTGAATATTAATATATAAGATATCACCTCAATACATAAGAGTTTGAGCAGATTACTCCCAATCCAAAAGGGTAGAATTAGTCACGCGTACTTCTAGCATCTTCCATTCTTCCAATTGGGTTACAATTCACTCTATGGTGTTTTCCTCTCAATCTGGCACACTAGGGTTGAGCCTCTAGCCCCCTATTTAACCTAATTTTCTAGGGTTAGGTTGTTTCATGTGTTGCGCTAATGGGCTAAGTGATAAAACATAAAAAAGACTCAATCTGTCTCTGCATCTTTTTCCATTCTAGGACCTTCTATCTTTCTCTTTTTAGCTCAAATCATTCATCTTTAATCCAATTCTCCAATCTTCCTTAGAAATCTGCAATTAATCCCAAATTTGTGAATAAAATGCTCTTATTCAAATAAAACTCATAAAAATATATAAAGGTATAACTTCATAAATTAGGAATTATTTTATATGTAAATTAACAATAAATCTTTATAAGTATATATATTTTAATATAAAATATTACTGATATTAAAAATTTGTCATGTATCGAATCCTTATTGTTCTCACTCAAATTATTTGGACGATGAATTTTTTTATTTATTTTTTCACAAGATTTTGTTTCACACGGCTAATGAATTGATAGATATAATATTTACTGTAGAAAAATGTTAAAATATATTTAAATTATGCATCTTGCTAAAATACCATTTAAAGAATTAAATTTTTTATTTATTTCATGTTATAAGTGTATTTGAAATATAATAAATATATATTGATGTTAATTTTAATTAAAAAATTATTCACTAAATAAATATTGTCCGAAAAACACCTACTATGCGTCTTATTACTTTAATCTTTATACATTTGGAATCTATATAAAACATCCAATCCTAATATGTAACGCATATGTGCATTGAATGCGTCTCTATACATTATTTACTTCTTTAATAACTCCTTTTTTTTATTTATTCTTTTGTCTGCTTTTGGAAAGATATACCCAATACTTTTCTTTCACCTCCATAAATTTTATTGAGTAGTTTTTACTTGTAATTCCACTTATTTGAATATTTAATATTTGGATTGAATTTATAGTATAAGAATTCACATGTAGCATAATGTCGCTTATCAAGAGTCACAATCACAAAATTATTAAAGATTTAAGTGTCTTGCATATGGTTTTTTTTTATTGAGGATGTTGTTTGGTTAGTTTAAGATTTTAAAAAAGAGAATGGTAGAAAACAATAAAACGTCCAATATTTTTTAATTATCGATTATCATTAAACATTTTTATTTATTTATTATTTTTAAAATTTAAAATAACATTAATTTATTAACTATATCACTAATTTCGTTTAATTTTTATTTAATTTACTCTTGTATATTTATTATAATATAAAATTGAAAATAAGAGCAATTAAAAGAACTGTAAGAGCAATTAAAATAAGATTGATTTTATTATTTGTCAAAAAAGAGTATTAAAATAAATATATCTCACGTAATCATTATATAAAAATTAATTTTAGAAAAAAATAATTAATTATTATAATAATTATATACTATTTTATAAACTAAAAAATTATTGATTTTTAAAATATTTTCTATTATTAATAAAAATTCTAAGTTAATATTTAACATTTATTATTAAAAATTTTGTTATTAATTATTTTATATTCTAAATTAATTAGAATAAAAATTTATTTGATACTTAAAATAATTAATAATTAAAACCTGATATTAATGTTTGACACAAAATTAAAATCAACTTATAAACTTTTATTAATAATAAAAATTATTTTATATATTAATAAATTTTTAATTCACAAAATAATACATAGCTTAGTTAATATAGTAATTTTATATGGAAGATTAATTGTTATTAATAACAAAAAAAGTAGTAGTCAGATCACTATTTCATCCATTCCCTTGTTACTCTTGAAAAAAGAGAAAAATCCTAAAATTTACCAAATCAGAAAAGGTACAAATTGCTTGAATGATTATTTTTTGTTTTAAAAAACTATTTCTTTTAAATAAGACCTGATCAATATCTTTTAAGAAAAACATGATCGATTTTGTTCATGTTGATTTTATTTTAGAAAATTAATCACAGGATTGAATCATTAAAATAAAGATGGCGTTTTAATTATTTGTTTCAGATTTAATTCGAAAATGTTGAAGCGAAATCTTAATTTGTTCAGTTTAGAGTATTAAAATTTTTGAGTTGACTCAAAGGAATGAAGTTCCCTTAACATGTAATATCATATACAGTTTTCATTGAACAATAGGTAAATAGTTAATGTGAAGGATACAATTGATTAAACATGCATAGTAAAGAGGAAGAATGTAGAAACAACATATTTAAAGTTAATTCAAATATATTTTTAGTTTATAGTTCTATACAAATATTTGATAGTTTTAAAATTCTGACATTTTCTAACATTTTTTTGTAGTGCTTATAACTATTTCAATACTCAAAATAAAAAATTAATTAATATATTTAAAGTATCAAAAAATATTTTAAATTAAGATAATTATATTTTCCTACGTACTTCATTTAATTAAATATTTATTTTAAACATTCTATTATAAATAATTATAATTTACTTAAACACTTATAATTTATTTTCTATATGTTAATTTTGATATTATAATTTTCAACAATTGTAAAATATTTTATTTTCTAATATATCATAAATAGCTTTCATCTCTAAAGAAAAAAATTATTTTTAAGAATTAATAATTATAATATATTAAAATTGTATGTAATGTTAAAAACTAAATATTATATTTCTTCTTTACACAATTTTAAAAAATATATTAAAAATTGTATATCGTTCGTAATATATTAAAAACTAAAGAAATTTACATGTTATTATTTTATTTATAAAAAGTATTAAATATATTTTTTATAATTGTGTACTTAAAAATATTCTAATTATTTTAATAAATAGTATATCTTTAATACTAAATTAATTATATTAATAATAAGAATAAAATAATACTGACAAAATGACCAAATTTAAAAGTATATATATATATATATATATATATATATACTAAAATTAGTTAGATAATATTTGTATAAAAATTAAGTCAAGGGTTTTATTTATAAAGTTTTAAATCATAGATTAAATATTTTTAATTAATTATATTAATATTTAATTAATTATTCTTTGAGAAAAGTTATAATGAATTTCAAAACTTATATGCAAATCAATAAGATTAGTAATAGAATAAAGTAAAAGAGACATTTTAATTTGTTGTAAAAAAAATAAAGTAAACAATAAAAACAATGAAAAAATTAAGTTGAATTCGAAGCTTATTCATCCACAAATTTTTCATTGGTTATTCCAAGATTATCGTCCTTCAATTCTCATATAAATATCAAACTTAACCAAACAAGCATCAATTAAATTCAATAGAATATTATTAGTGAAACAAACGTCTATTGATGTATTCAATATCTTGTCTCACCACGTCTACTCATGAGATGTTTTTCTTCTACCATTTGAATTAATCGAAAACAAGAGATTGATTTTAACTAAACGAACTAATCAAGAATTCTAATTAAAGAAAAGAACTAAATTCTCAACAAGCGTTAAAAAATAATTCATTTGACAGAAACTCAACTTAAAAAATATTAGAGGATTAAAACAAACTGTTATAGAAAATTGAAGAACAAACTTTATTGCCTCATAATTCAGTGGGAAATTACAAGGGAATCAACCAAAAATGTTTAATCTTCTATGAGGAAAATGAAAGCAAAAGAAAAAAAAAATCTAGGTTTAAGAACATTATTCAGCTATGAAACTCGGTGTCATGTTCTTCCTCTTTTATAATATTATTTTATTTGGACAAAATAAAATTCATAAGCTATCATAGGATATTGTTTTACAATTTTCAAATGTTTTCTTTCCCTGTTTCAATTTTTTTAAAGCAGATATTTTCTTTCCCAAGTAGTTCCAGATTTCATTTTTGCTTCTTTTCCAAATATTTTGTTTCTAAACTCGATTCCGATTTTGCCCATTGATTATAATTAAACTCAATGTTGTTGCGAGAGATATTTGGAGAAGATTTGCTTGAACAATATATTTGAATGATATTTGCTCTATTTTTGACATGTTTAACAAGGGATTTTTAATTTCAAATATTCGAGAGAATATCCTTGCATAAGACCGAGTTTGCTTCAATTCTTGTTTTCTCACAATGTAATAGAATCATCGAACCGATATCTTCTTTTCTATAATCCATTTCTAGTCGCTTTAAGAAGACTGTCTAATGGCTTTCGTGTCTAGTCCTTCCACAACCAAGCCTTCCAATATTCAAAGTGACAAAATTCTTCACTAGGAAGTCTTCAACATCTTCATTGAGGATGATCGAAGTTGAATCTTTCTCTTCATAACAATTTTCCAACATTAGACACTCTAGGGAGTATGTCTAATGGGTGAACAGATGACACCATCTAATGGGTAAACATGTGATATTGTATAGTCCTTCTTCAACAAGATTTTTCATACTTCAATATACTGTAATTCTTCATCTGAGTTAAAATTAATAAGGTCCAAAATCTGTGCAGATGCTCAAGATCAAGATGAGAGCAAAATATTTAAAAAACATATTTAAGCAATTATCTAATTATGGTCCAATTTCATCCAAGTATGTCAATCTCATAAAACAGTGGATTTTACTCTAAATTGTAGTCTAAGAAAGTTATGCTAGACACTCTAAAAGAGGATAGAAATGTACTTATCAATGACTTCAGCTAAAGCGGGTGTTTTTAAACTGAAAATTTTTACATTTTTTGTTTCTTTCTATCATATTCCAACTACTGCGAAAGAAGTTGTACAAAATTCGGCATGGTTTCGTGCTATGTAATAAGAATACATTACTTTTGTTGCTTATAACTGGGGGTGGCAATGCGGGCTGGCCCGCCCCGCACTTGGCCTGCAAAATGTGGGCCGGGTTGGCCCGCCCTGCATAGAATTTGCGGGTTGATTTTTCTAGCCCGCCCCGCATAAGGGTTCGCCCGCGGGCTTGCGTGCCAGCTCACATAAGAAATATTTATTAAATAAATAATTTTTTAATTTAAAAATTTTGAATTTTTTTTATTTAGATGCATTAAGTAAATGATCTTATAATATTATTTTCAAGAAACATGTGTAGTAAGATGTTATTAAAAATTTCGGAATGTAAAATATGAGGCTACATGAAGAAAATATGGGGTGTAGAAAAAAAGTATACATTTTAAAGTTATGCGAGTCAACCCACCCCGCCCTGCACTTGGCCCGTGCGGGCTACGGGTTATCGGGCGGGCCTAAGCGGACCAGCGGGTTGAAATAAGCAACCTACCACGCGTTTTTTTCGGCGGGCCGCAGGCCGACCCGCACGACCCACCCCACTTTGTCACCCCTACTCATAACACCTGGACTCTCATTGCCCTTCTTACTGGTGAAACTTTAGTTGGCTGCAAGTGGGTTTTCAAAAATAAATTCAATGTCAATGGTAGTCTTCAATGTCACAAAGCCAAGCTTTTTACCAAAGGTTTTCATTAAAGAGAAGGTTTTAATTACACCGCTACTTTCAAAACCAACCACCATCTACATCATTCTCACCAAGGCTCTATCCTCTTATTGGCCAATTCATCAAATTGACATCAACAATGTTTTTCTCCATGGTGACTTAAAAGAAAATTTCTATATTCAATAACCACAAGGATTTATTTCCACCAACTTACTCTCGTCTGCAAATTACAAAAGTCTATATATAGCCTCAAATAGGCTTCATGCTCTTGGTATCAAAAGTTAAGTCATACTCTTAATTCCTTCGGTTTTCAACCAACTATTAAGGGTGATCATTCTTTATTTATTAAGTTATGGGACATGAATACCTTGTTTGTTTTAATATATGTAGATGACATTATCATCATAGGAAACTCATTTCATAACATTAATTCTCAAATTTATATGTTTCTTAATCATTTCACTTTGAGGATTAGGAAGTTTGCATTACTTTGCATTGGAGTCTCTTGCAATATCAATGGAAATCTTTGCATTACTTTGCATTGAAGTCTCTTGCAATATCAATGGAAATCCTCACTTATCTCAAGTCAAATACATTAAACCCACACCATGGTCTCTTCTCAACCCACACCATGATCTCTTTACTTCTCACTAAGGATGAACTGCTATTGTTAAAGATTCATCACTATGTCACTCCATTACAGGATCTCTACAATATTTGACTATCATTCTTCCATAATTAAATTGTAGCGTTAAAAAAAATATCAATATAAGCTTCAAGAACAATTGTTAAACAAATTCTACGATACATTGCTAGAACCACACACCATAGACTTCTTCTTCATAGTTACATGGATTTTTTAGTTACAAACTTTAGTGATACTTATTGGAGTTGTGACCTAGATGATCGAAAACCTGTCATGGATTATGATGTTTATCTAGGTTCAAACATGCAACATGTTGTTTTCAAAAGTATTGAAATTGAGTATGGTGACATTTTCTCACTAAATCATTTGGATGATGAATTTTTTTTTTTTCACAAGATTTTGTTTTCACACTGCTAATGAATTGATAAATAAAATATTTATTGTAAAAAAATGTTAAAATGCATTAGATTATGCATCTTACTAAAACACTATTTAAAAAAATAAAAAAATTATTTATTTCATGTTATAAGTGTATAACTACAAGAAAATCATTATATAAAAACTAATTTTAGAGGTTACAATAATTAGTCACTATATTGACTAGATTAAAGATGATTTTATAAACTAAAAAATTATTGGTATCTAAAATAATTTCTATTATTAATAAAAAATTATAAAATAGATTTTAAATTGGTTTAACTATTAGCTGCCAAAGTTTTAGCTACTAACTACTTATGTTCAAAAATAGTCTATATTAATCTTTTAGAGACTAATTTAGAATCTAAAATATTAGTAACTAAAATTTTTGGTAACTAATTTAAATACCAATATAGAAACCATTTTATAATATTTTATTAATAATAGAAATCATATTAGATATCAATAATTTCTTAGTATCTAATTTAGTCAATATAGTTTCTTAATCTCTAAATTAGTATCTAATTTAGTCGATATAGTGACTAATTATTTTTTATCTCTAAATTTGATTACTATTTAATGATTTTTTAGGAGTGTATTTAAAATATAATGAATATATATATATATATATATATATATTAATGTTAATTTTAATTAGAAAAATTCACTAAATGAATAGTGTCCGAAAAAACACTACTATATGCTTCTTATTACTTTAATCTTTATATATTTTGTCTAAACAATGTAATGTATATTGATCCGATCGGTCATCGGTAGAAAACCACGCGGACCACTCGAAGGGTGACACGTGGACCAGGTGACAGAGAGGTCGGGGGGACGATCGCCAAGAGAGGTGATCGGTGGTCAGTAACCAAGTTACCACCGACAGATCAGGCGGCAGAGAGGTCGGGGGATAGATCACCCAGAATGGTGATCGGTGGTCA
>Ga0123342_1010867_pt1 | contig 10228 bp, 4 predicted proteins | sample Turbeawhitnodule_FD_89960 | JGI IMG/M metagenome (GOLD analysis project Ga0123342, IMG submission 89960) | Root nodule microbial communities of legume samples collected from Mexico - Turtle bean Mexico white nodule | ecosystem: Host-associated > Plants > Roots > Nodule | place: Mexico: Nepantla...
CCAAAACAAACAATCGGTTGTTTCCTCGAATCAATCGGTTGTTTTGGTACTTAACAGTTCAACCATTTTAAAAACAGTTTTCAATCTTTTTCTCAAAACACCTAACTATAAACAATCGGTTGTTTCGACAAAACAATCAGTTGTTTCGACAAAACAATCAGTTGTTTTAACTTAGTTTGAAAACATTTTACTTTCACAAAGATTGAGATTGCCTATGCTTTAGATTTAATCAAAGGGTGGATTACAACATCCAAACTACCCCAAAACCTAGCTAAACCAGCACAACAACATCAAGCACAGCAGAGGCTTTAACATCCTTCAAAGGATTTGGATTCTTCAAAACTTGAACACCACTTGGTTCAACAGAAAGAACAGACATATGCAATTCAGACATATTTGGCGAAGTAGCTACTAAAGAGTGGAACAATTTCTATTGACTATTTCAAGTGATAATGGAATTTGGAAGATCCTCTAAAAAAACTCCTAAGGAGAAAACTGATTTTAGAAACATCGAGGGGAATGGGACTTAAGCCATTTGCAAACAAACAAGTGAAGAAAACTCAACCTTTGTGATTGGAGATCCCATGAATAAGGTTCATATGGGTAAAAGCAAGTCACTTGTTACTTCTGCTAACACTAAAATTGATTTAAGATTAATTTTTTCCATTCCTATGATGTGTGAAAGTGCTAGATACTCCATTATCGAGAGGATAAACTTTGTGGTTAAAATTCTAAGGTAAAAGAGTTTTAACGATTAATAAAGTTTTAATGATTTTCATAAATTATGGGTGGTGTATGCTTTGCAACATACACTTGATGAAATCACCTATATGAGTGTCAAGTGGGGCCGCTTGCATGAGATCTTGATAAGATCTCTATAGCACTCATGAATATCGGGCACGTGCATGGTCTAGTAAGTGCAACAAAGCAATAACATTGTGAGGGTGTATTGTGATTGATAAACTGCTAACACATATTAAGTGTTTTGGTTCATATAGTTTGTTATACCAACTACACTGTTTGTTAAGTTCATCAATCTAAGACTGGTTCACATAACTTGTTATACCAGCTCTGATGCATTACATCTTATATGAACTCAGAACTTTATTCTTTCTTTCTTTGACTATATGATTTATCCTTTGCAATATGTGAGGAATTGTTGGAACCCTTCAGATATCGCCAAAGATATCAAAACAGAGGTTGTGGAAATTAATAAGAGTTGCGGAGGTGACGCAGTGAACGTGCCTGTTCCGTTTCAAATCTAGGGGGATAGTTTTGCAGACCCGAAATATAGATGGAAGTTAGACAGTTTCTCTACAGTTTCACCTAGACCGGAGGAGTGTATTCCTTCTTTTCCAGCATCTTCCTCCATTTCTGGCAGCTTCCTCTTTTTCTGGCGAGATAACATTGCAAGAGTTCACTGTTCTCCATCTATAAATACCACCTCCCTTTGCTCCGAAAATCACATCTCACTCACGATTTCCCCTCTTCTTCTCTTCCTCTTCATTCCTTTATTCTTTTCTTTTACTTTATAACTTTTCTGGATTTTTGGGTTCTTACTATAGAGAAGTTTACTTGCTAGTTGTGATCCTGAGAATTTTCTGAGAGTTCTTGTTGTATCATAGGGAACTTGCGCAATACATCGCGGTTAAATTCTTACAGACAGTGATCACCCACACCTCAAAAAATCAACATTGTTCGTGTTTTAAAGTTTTATTTTATACAAATCTTTAGATAACTACGATAAAAGGAATTATTTGGTTCTAGAATCTATGAATTGATCTTCTAATTACCATTAGCTTTCATTCTAGATGTATATTGAAAGTGAAAGAGGTGGATGTACCAATGAATAACTCAATATTTTCTATTCCTTGTGATATTCTATGTTGAAAGATGTGAGGTGTTATGATTATAACTTCCAACCTTCTCCTTATATCAACTAATTATTTTTTAAATTTAACTAGCATTGTCACAGTATTCACATGATTTTCTTTTTATTCATTCATCCGTTATTTAATAAATTCCTTACTAATATCACATAGTATTGAAAAATTCAACTCTACAGACTCAGATATTCTTATTCTTACAAGAATGTATTATAAGACCAATATTTTCTCTTTTGTTACAAGTGTTTTTTTCTCTATTATTTATAATATACTTTTCTAATCTTTGTTCAACTAGTTTGTGTGAGAAGACACCATAATACTAAAATTAGTTGAGACACATAATAAATACTTAATAATGCAGAATACATATCCTGCAATCTTATTGTCTATCACACTTTATGAATTTTTAACTTAATAAACTTACAGTAAGTACTTGAGTTATCCTAATGTGCAATTAACATTTAATGATTTAATTATTTATTTAATGCATACTACCTTTATGAAACCAAAATATTATAAGGATAGGCACCACCGCCATCATCTTAGTTCTTAATGAAATTCATCTAAAAAATATAAAATAATTAAATTTATTTTTCTTTCATGTATAAATTTGATTTTCATTAAAAAAAATAATCATACAATTTTTTCTCTCAAGAAATTAGATACTTTTATAAAATTAAATTGTACATTTAATCTTTTAATATTTTAAATTAAATAATTTTAATTTATCATATATATTAGTAAAAAAATCATTTTTTTATAAAAATGTAAGGTTTAACGTTGTTATAACTTATCACCATCGATCAAAATATGTTATTAAAACAATTATTTAATTTCAATAAACTAAAATTAAAATATATTGTTTTTATTTTTATATAGAACATATTTGTACACAATAATTGAGCAGAAAAATGTATTTAAGCCATTTGGATCTTTATGCTAGTATTAGTTACTGCAAAATGGGCTGTGATAAAGTAAATGCTAGTTACATGTGCTTTAAATGTTAGTAGTACTACTAGGGTCTAGATTCTCTAGAAGTTCAATAGTTGTCAAATACTGGTGCCAATATTGAAAACATGAAACAAACATAATTGATATAAAAATAAAAATAAAAGACAGCTGAATAACGTCTCTATATCTACGTGTAAAGTTTGCTTACACACTACACACGGAGACAGTGTGAGTTGAATATGCATCTCCTAGTCTCGCGTGCTTCCTCGGATACCCACACCATGCCATAAATAACCATTCATAAAACCATACACTTCGATTGTGTAAGTGCCAGTTAATTATCCAACACTATACAGACTGTCATCTAACGTCTCTCTTTCCCTCTCATCAAACCAAACACACTTTTTTTTCAAACTCTCTACACACCCCATCTCATGAACAACACGTACCCACCACGCTCCTCTTCAACGCACTTTTCCTTTATCGCGTGGACTAAACTACCACCAGTAACTCCGTGGATTAGGGCTACACTTCTCAGTTTTGAATAAAGAAACGCGTTAAAGTAAAGAGTGTCTAGGTCTGTGCCACTGTACCACTGTGCCCCACTTGTACAGCTTCAATTTTTCTTTATTACACACCTCTCACTTGTATATATATACTCTCTCTTAACACTCACAATGCACAAACAGAAATTTACAAGCCAACTCAACTTGTTGGCATCCTTACTCAAAAAATGTCAACTTTTCTTTTGAAAATCTTCTTTCTTGTGTCTATCTTTCACATCTCTTTGGCCACAAGGAGGTTGAATGAGTTGGTGCAAAACCCTACTCAGCTTCTTCATTACCACAATGGCCCTCTTCTCTCTGGCAAAATCTCAATCAACCTCATTTGGTACGGTCACTTCAAACCTTCCCAGAAGGCAATAGTCTCCGATTTCATCACCTCACTCTCACCCTCACCATCACCATCACCACCACAAACCACCCAACCATCCGTCGCCATGTGGTGGAAAACCACCGAGAAATACTATCACCTCAGCAGTAACAACAAAGCCACCCATAAACTTTCCTTTTCACTTAACAAACAGATTCTGGACGAAAGCTATTCACTAGGGAAATCCCTCACCTCCAAACACCTCATTGAATTGGCTTCCAAGGGTAAACACAGAAACGCCGTCAATGTGGTTTTAACCTCGGCTGACGTGGCAGTTGAAGGCTTCTGCATGAGCCGATGCGGGACCCACGGTTCCTCCTCGGTGGGCCATGCCAAGGGGAACAGCAAGAGCTACAAATTCGCTTACATTTGGGTTGGGAACTCCGAGACTCAGTGCGCCGGTCAATGCGCTTGGCCGTTTCACCAACCGGCTTATGGGCCGCAGGGCCCACCGTTGGTGGCGCCTAACAACGATGTGGGCCTTGACGGAATGGTGATCAACCTAGCGAGCCTGTTGGCTGGGACGGCGACGAACCCGTTCGGGAATGGGTTCTTCCAAGGGCCCGCGGAGGCGCCGCTGGAAGCCGCATCGGCCTGCCCTGGGGTCTACGGCAAAGGGGCTTACCCTGGTTACGCAGGAAACTTGCTCATGGATTCTTCTACCGGCGCTAGCTACAATGCGCATGGTGCTAACGGAAGGAAGTACTTGCTTCCTGCTTTGTATGACCCTTCAACGTCATCGTGCTCCACCCTAGTTTGAGGAACACTATATTATATTAGTTGTTAGGGATATATTCATTCATTCCTTTATATGTTTTGATTGTATGGATTAAGGTAGAAGCAAATTACATTGGTTTGCTTTCAAATGTTAGTGTATTATTAATCAATTAATTTGAGTCATTCATAATTACTATATCATGTTTCCCCAATCATGAAATGTAGAAGTATGTAGATGAACTCGTCCAATTATTTTTCTTGATATTAAAAAAAAAGGATAATTAGTTTCTTATTTTGATCTTTAGCCTTGTGATTTAATTTCTTAATTAAATAATTGTAAATTTCAACTCTTTTACTTAACCCTTGTATATTTAATTTTTCAAGGCAATAAATAATAAATCCTTCATTGTTTTCTAGGTTAAAGGTAGAAAATATTTTCTTTCTGGACTTACAAAATGTCAAGATTACCTGACATGTACAAGCTGGTAACAGTGAGACTTGGAAGTGAGAGTAGAAATAGACAAAAGCTAAAAAAAGATGTAAAAAGAAAATCAAAATCAAGAAAGTTCATATTTTAAAAAGTATTATAAACTCTTGATAAGCATATCAACTCATACCTAACCAAATTGTGAGTAAATATTGTCTCCAGAAACGCGTAAGAAAGACTTAACAATAAACACATTTTGCATTACTAGACTAACAATAACCATGATATTGTTAATGCAATTAGGTGTTTGTAAAATTAATGTGTTTTTTTAAAACTTGAAATTTCATTTTGAATGAGTATTGGGCACATGGCTAATGTTGAAATGAGAAGTTGAATTTCTTTATTAATAACTTGAATTTCTTAAACATCATCGTGGGATTGTGTGGTGATGATTGTGATTATTGTAATTGTGGTCGGTCAATAGATTAAAATTGTGGGGGTGATGTATTCATTGGAATGCAACAGAAAACTTCTTCCTTCATTATAGAACTATGTTGAATTCATATATTGCATGATATCGTTAGTAGAAGGTGATATGTTTAGATCCATTCCAAACAAGTTAGAGGATAAATTAGTTGAACTTGACACAAATGATTGTATTTTATCATCCTTTATAGGTTGTGGTTGAGGTGTATTAGATTTTTAATTGCGAACGAACGTCAATGTCAATGAATGTCGCCATGCATACAACACTTGTCAACCTCATTAGGATCGCATGTTGACCAAAAGTGACCTTGAATGGATGTAACCTTAATATGCATTGGATGGTTGGGGTGGCTCATGAGACCTGTCATCATACGCTATGAACATTGTCACTCATGCAACACTTGTCAATTTCATTGAGAACGCGTGTTGATCACATGTGAGTTTGAATCGGATCTCCACATTATGAATTGAACCATATGCCAAATTAACACCATAAAGCCAAAATAATTTGTCCCCAAAAAATCCAATTAAACACCATTTTCTCCAAAGCATCAACATTCTTCTTCGTTCATCTTCAAATGGAGCACTTTTGTATACTAGGAAATATTTCAATTCTTATCTCATCATTTTGTTTGCACATGACCAAATTATACAATGTGAAGAAGGTGTTTAGTTCCAATGTGCATCTCCTAATTACTATTCTAGATACATACAATTGCACTTGCAGTCTCCTCAAAGACAAATTTTGCATTACTTTAGAGCTTCCAAACACTACGACATTCTGAAATTTGTACTATCAACAATATAAACTCAAAGGATAAAGTCTAATTATGTATCATGTTATTAAGATATCAACAAATTTCTATGTATATCAAATGATAACTTGCAAGTATCAACTTCATTTTAATACCATCACTTAATTGTATGTTAAATTTACAAGACCTACATAACAAATTTTGATACTTTTAAACTAACGTATTGTAGTCTCTTCCACAAACCATAACCCCATCACTTACACCCAAGCAATCTTTACTTTGGAGGACTTATCCCAAGTGTCAACATAATGGAAAGTCCAAATGATTACAGTTTTACCTACAAAGTTGCAACTTAAGAGAAATGACAATCTACCACAACTAGTCTTTTCATCAATTATTACACAACATTGTTGAGGATAAGTGAAGATTCTACTCAACTTTCATGAAGAAGTGTTTGATGAAGACAACTTGTTTGAAGGTGTATGAAAAATGTATTTTATGGTCTTAGTTAGGTTAGAATTGTTTAAGTAGCCCTTTGCACTTTGATTTAACCTCATATTTCATAGCCATGGTGATGAACTTAAGCACAAGGATCTCTTAAAAAGAGTTTTAAGAATATACTCCAAGTTTTTCAAAAACTATTTTACTACACAAAAAATTAATATGTTGTTTAAAAAAACAACTGATTCATTGGTACTGCATCAAAACTGTTTTGCTTTTTCAAGATTTTGTTTTGACTCCAAAATTATGTTTTGTTAACACCTTCAGTTTTCAACTAATCATAAAGTAGTTATGTTACCACCAAATGTATTTTCAAAATACAACTCGTTCTTTTAAACTTGAATATGTTATTTTTATAAAAAAAAATTAACTTTTTTTGGGAAAACTGTTTTGATTTGAAACCTATAAAAAAGGAGCTTAATCTCAGGTCAAATCACCCCTTGCAATTACAAAGTGCATACTATTTTCAAGTGTTTTCATTGAATTTTTCAAGTGAGCTTAATTTTTTTGAAAGTTTTTCTTAAAAACTTTTAAGTGTTCGTGTGTTGACTCCTTTAGCTTGGAACTCAAGGTTTTGTCAAGTGCTGCAGCCGTGAAGGTCCTGATTTGAACTCTTGAGTCTACAATCAAGGTGTATTTTTTCCTAATTATTTTCTCTTGTAAAAGTGTCTATGTATGCTTCTTGATAGTTTTTCTTAAAGTAGAAAGCTGGTGAAATAGGGTTTTTTCAGTTTGTGTTTTTTGTTCTTGTAGGGTTCAAGATCTGATTGGTTTGTAATCTTTTTGTAAAGATTGTTGTGGTTCTAGTGGAATCCATCTTAGTATAAGGTGGGATTAGACATAGCTCAAATTGAGTGAACCAGTATAATTTGTGTGTGTTTCTCTTCTCTCTCAATCGTTGCATTCAAAACTGAAATTTGGATATCTATGATAAAATATATTTGTTGTTCTAAAATAAATTCTTGAATAATCTTCGCAAAACTAGTTCAAATAGATCTTTGCAATTGTGATTTTAAAAATTGTTCTTCTTTAAATCTGAAATAAAGACCTCATCTCACTTGATTTGTTTTTCAAGATCTTGGTTTTTGAAACTAAACTGGATCTTTGATATCTCATTGTGTTCAAAGCATTTATCCGTGACTTTATTCATAACAGTTCACTGTAGATCAGAATTGATAAGTCATAAATAAAATTTGTTGATTCTAAAGCTAATTTGTTATATTTCTGAAACTGCTTTCTGAAACCAGGAAATCAATATGTTCTTTTTCTGTCAAGATTTCTTAAATCGTATTTTTGCGAAAATTTCTCCAAGTCCAATACACCCCTCTCTTGAAATTAGACTCTCGTAATCTCAACAATTGGTATCAAGAGCTAAGACCTGTAGTTTAATCAAGTTTTATTTCAATATGTCTGAGTTTAAGTTGCCTTTTGCTAAGGATGCGTCTATTAATAGACCTCTTATGTTTAGTGGTGTGAATTATGCATTCTGGAAAATTAGAATGAAAATTTTTATGGGATCTATTGATATGGGAATTTGGGATGTTGTTGTGAATGGACCATTTGTACCTATGCATGTTGTTAAAAATGAAACGGTAAAAAAGGCTTGGTCTGAATGCAGTGACAATGAAAAGAAAAAAGCACAATATGATTCTCTAGCCAAAAACATTAATACTTCTGCCTTGAATATGGATGAATTTTTCAAGGTATCACAGTGTAACTTTGCTAAGGAAATGTGGGAGATACTGGAAGTAACCCATGAAGGCACGGATGATGTGAAAAGGGCAAGAAAGCATGCTCTCATTCAGGAATATGAGCTCTTCAGGATGCAGCCAGAAGAGACTATTGTTGATGTGCAGAAAAGATTTACATATATTGTAAATCATCTAACATATCTTGGAAAAGTTTTTGATAAAGAAAAGTTAAATATCAAGATTCCAAAGTGTCTTGATAGAAGCTGGCAGCCCAAGGTGATTGCAATCATAAAATCCAGAGATTTATCAAAGCTTTCCATTGCTGCACTATTCAGGAAACTTAAAGAACATGAGTTAGAGCTCAACAGATTGAAGGAGCAAGAATAAGTGGAAAGGAAAATAAAAAGCATTGCTCTGAAGACCAGTGTGTAAAATGAAATGAGTGAAGAAGAAGAAAATTCAGGACAAGATGAAACTCTAAGTCTTCTCACTAGAAAATTTAGCAGGTTCATGAAAAAGAAAAGTCGAGAAAGAACACAACCAAAGAAGAGGTACTCTAAACTTAATGAATCTAATTCCTCTAATTACACTTGCTTTGGCTGCGACAAATCAGATCATATAAAAGTTGATTGTCCAAACAATCAAAACAAGGATAAACAAGCCAACAAGAAGGTTGAAAGAAGTAGAGGCAAAAGGGCATATATCTCCTGGGAAGATAATGAAGTATCTTCATCAGGTGACCCATCAACTGAAACTGAAGAAACAAACCTGTGCTTTTTGGTGAACAATGAAGAATCAAGCTATGATTCGATTAGTAATTACTCAACTGATTCAGAAAGCTATGATCAACTATTAATTACATTTAAAGAAACCCATGATGAAGCAAATAATCAACTTGAACCAAAGGTTAAATCATTAGAAAAGGAATTGTTTGAAGCTAAAACAAAGTTGGTTAACCTTGAATTAACATGTATACATGTTTCTATTAAAACATGTGAAAATTGTAAGGGTTTACAAAAGGAGATTAAGTATATGTTAAAAACTTTGTCTAATTTCACTAAGGGTAGGGAAAATCTTGAAACGCTCTTAGGGTCACAAAATGTTGTCTTTAATAGGAATGGGATAGGATACAATTCAGGAAGAAAGAACAATGTTAAAATGTTGTCAAGTTTTTTTGTTCCAACAAAGACAGGTTTTTCTTCTTTCAACAGTTTCAAATCAAAGTACTTTATGTCTTGTGTTTTACTGTATGAAATTAGGTCACACATCTAAAACATGTAAGTTTAGGAATTATCTTGTTCCAAAATGATTAGTCAAATGGCTTCCTAAGGAAAGGTGATAATTGGTTGGAGCCAATACTAAGGGGTATCATATGTATAGACTTTCCTTTTGCAGAAAAATGGCATGAAATCAAACAATTTTGACAGTGGTTGCTCCAAATATATGACTGGTGACCTTACTTAATTCACATATTTTGAAGCTTAAAGCATAAGGGCATGTAACATGTACCGATCAGGTAATCGGAAGTGATGACGTGGCAGCAAGCGATAATATAGGCGTGTTGAACGGGACACCTGGCTGACAGAAGGGAAGCACATCGGGAAGTGTGTGTGGTCGCCAATTGTTAGCTTGGTGTTCTCCGATCTCTAGTATGTATAACTGGCGGTCACCAGGCTTGCGTCATGGTCGCCGTATGTGAGTTTTAGGCGATCAAGTGGTTAGAGACCGCCTAAAGGGGCACATCGCCGAAAGGTCAGAAAGGCTTGCTTAAGGCTTTCAAGGGGTACAAGTACGAAGGACGAGGTTATCAGATGATCATTCCCTAGCCAGAGGTCGAGGCAAGGGAACAGTTTCCCAAAACATGCACGATGTGCAAGTGAA
>Ga0123342_1010869_pt1 | contig 10227 bp, 3 predicted proteins | sample Turbeawhitnodule_FD_89960 | JGI IMG/M metagenome (GOLD analysis project Ga0123342, IMG submission 89960) | Root nodule microbial communities of legume samples collected from Mexico - Turtle bean Mexico white nodule | ecosystem: Host-associated > Plants > Roots > Nodule | place: Mexico: Nepantla...
AGAAAAAAAGTTTTTATAGTATATTTATATAGAAAAGATAATATATATATATATATATATATATATATATATATATATATATATATATATTATGTTTGTTTTAAATATATCTGACATAATACATCTCACAATATTTACTATTTTGTCACAACTTCATTTATTATGATGGGTGGATTTGACCGGACATAGTAAGTCGTCATTGATTCTTATTTTTGTATTAGTGGAAGTCTTCACACGCAATGGATAATCGATTATGAACTCAAAAAATGAGCATAATCAATTATCTTCAACATATAATCAACTATCCACTAATCGAACCTACTTTATGTTTTGTGAATGCTCACTGGTTCGTTTTCAGTTGCCCCTTACCTTAATGGAACACCATCAAAGGAGGAACCAAGCTTAAAACAGTAAACCACTAATGACCACTGAACTAACCACCTGCAACACGTCTAAACCAACAATCATGCAAACCATCACATATAATCGACTATTGATAGAGCTTAATCAGTTAACACACAAAGCAAACACATAATCGGTTATTCATGTAGCATAATCAATTATCCATACAAAAAATATCACATAATCGATTATCATGCTTACATAATCGATTAACAAAGACAAAAATTAAGTATAATCAATTATGGAAGAAAAGCAAATTGATTATGCTTACCTTTTTTCGTCCTCTCCATTGACCACTATTGCAACAGTTGTTGCGACCACCATAGGGACCAAATCACACACCCCAACACTCTATTTAAACACCAAGCTCACACACAAACAAGTCTCACACCAAGAACTCATATAAGATTTGTTATCAGTAGCAACCAAGTAAGTGTGAGGATGATTATACACAACATGCCTATTTATTTCAATTTTTCAAACTTCATCTATCCCAACTAACCCTTAGTCAAGGAATAGCTGAACTGCATCTTCGTCAAGAATCTTTGCATGAAATCTCGGAGCTCCAATAGTGGAAAAACTTGTTGTCATATACAGATAAAGGAAGGTTAAAATGACATTTTGATCCATGCATACATGGTCTTTCTCTCATTTTTTTTGCATGTGAACGAGATACTGAACAATACCCATTCATGTTTCTCATTTCATTGCACATCACTAGATTCAAACAACTCTCCATCCTGCTTTTCCATCTTTGTCAATAGTTCATTATTAGAAGCAAACACCACCTCAGTCTTATGAGTAGTGCACAAACACTAGTACATAAAAAAAAACTATAAATAAAATAAAAATTAAGAAATTAATTTCTAAGACATTTTTGAAACTATTTTATCACATTTCAAGGAATTACTTTCTAAATCTGACGACCAACCAATTAGAATATAAACTCTACTTAAAAGAATATATAATATTTATCTATTCTGTAATACTAATACTATTGTTTAATGAGCCAAATTAAAATTTCAAATTTTTGACATAGAAAATAGTAAATTAATTCATAACATCTGCATATATTAATTCATAACATAGAAAATTATAAAAATAACTTTTACGAAACTACATCAAACAATTGTAAAAGAAAAAGTTTAATTCTTAATCAAGTAACATAAATCTTAAGGTAATAATAGATAAAGTATAACATTACATATATATATACATAAAATAGTAAAGAGATCATATTTTTTTATTTTTTTTCTGAAAATTTTCAAAATACGAAATTATTCTAACCAATAGTAAATAATAATATCATAATCAACCTACTAAAATTCTAAAACAAACTTATAGGACTTCTTTAATGAAAGGCAACTAAAAATATTTCAAATGACTTGATTATGGATCAGATAAAATATTATTTTTTAAGTAACAGTAAGTCCTAGAAACAATAACAAAAAATTAAACAATATAAAGTATCATATCAACATTGCTGAGAAAAAAAAAAGTATCATATCAAAATACTTCAAATAAGCAATTCAAATAATTTGGACATATGAATATATATATATATATATTAAATTTATTTCATTAATTTAATAATTAATCTACATAAATATTGTAATCGAATAACATAAGATTAATAAATTTTGAAATAAATAAATAAATAAATAAAATTTCATACGGGCCGTACAATATAATGGGCTGGACGTGTATCCCGGCCCATACACAAATTAATTAAATAGATATGTAAATATAAAAAACAAAGGAATAATTGCAATAAGATTTTATAAGGATTCACACGGCAGTATGATGTAGTTTCCAATAAGTTTAATAATTTAATTCATTGAGTAAATTTGGAATTAATCAAAACAAAATAAATTAGAAAATAATCAAAACTCTGTTGATTCGAATTTATCTATCAACACAATAGCAAGAGTTTCTCTTTTAATGGAGTAATTCAATATTCGAATTTTGATAGTTTTTAACATATAAAACAAAATTATGTGAAATAAAATATTTACTTAATATTAGTCGTTGTGTTTTCAATCAATAGTATGTATTTATGACAATTAAATATTAAAATAATTGCATGTATCTCCTTAAGTTTGTGTTAAATAATACCCACTCACTATAATTTTAAAATAGACAAACATCTCTTTTATATATAATTGTTAAATTAACATTAACCTCCATTATAATTTTAATAAACTACTCCCATTTTCTTTATTTTATTCCAAAATAAAATATTCATTTAGAAAGAAAGAAAAGAAATATAAATAAATAAAACTAAAAAACTTTCTTATAAACCAAAAGAAAAGTTGAATGACTTAATTATAAAAGAAATTCATATCATATTTTTGTATATAATATTTAAATTGTCCTTAGTTATGACTTCTAAATGAAGTGAAATTAGTGAGTGTATGAGAACAAGTCTCCCAATTAAGATTTAAGAGAACGAAGGTTCGTCTTTGAAATCACTTTCCTCCAAAGATGATGATCTCAAGTCCAATGAGATAACATTGTTAGAGTCAATTATCACATCCAACGTAGTGTCTGCTTTGAAGCTCGAAGTTTCTTCATGGTTTCGTCCTTAAAAGGAACTCAAGAGGTTAAGGGAGGAATGTGTATTTAAATTATCATTGACATCGACTCATAACCGATGTGAGACTATTAGGCGTATTAGAACAAGCCCCCAATCGAGGTCTAAGGGTAATGAGGGTTCATCTTTGAAACCATTTTTCCATTTCCCTAGTTAAGGGTTAAAGGAACGAGAGTTTGTCTTTGGAACCATTTTTTCATCCCCATAGATGACACCAATGTTCTGACATCAAGTCCATTGAGATAACATTGCTAGGGTTAATTTTCACATTCGAGGTATTGTTTGCTTTGGAGCTTAGAGTGTTGTCACGATTTTGTCCTTAAAAGGCGTGTTTGAGGGTTAAGAGACAAAGATGTGTATAAGTTGTCCTTGATCTTGACTCCTAAACAATGTGAGACTATTGAGTGTATCAAAACAAACCCGCTAGTCGAGGTTTAAAGGGAACGCATCTCATTCCCCTCGTCAAGGACTATAGGAATGAATGTTCATCATTGGAACCACTTTTTCATCCACATAGACGGTGTCAATGTTTATACATTATTAGCTAAGATCATTCATGACATCTAAGGTATTGTTCGCTTTAGAGCTCAGAGCTTTATCATGATTTTGTTCTTAAAAAACGTCTCAGAGAGTTAATGGAGAAAAATATATTTAAATTGCTCTTAATTACCCTCGACTCCTAAGTAACTTCAGACTATTGAACATATCGAAACAAGCCCCTAGTTGACGTTTAAGAAGAGTGATAGTTCATTTTTGGAACCACTTTTCATTCTCCACAATCGGTGTTAATGTTCTGACCTCAAATTCTTTAAGATAACATCGTTATGATCAATCATCGCAAGATATTATCCTCTTCTACAACTCGTAACTCTATCATAATTTTATCTTTAAAAAATGCCTCAAAAGATTAAGAGAAAAAAAAATTTAAATTATCTTTAACCTCAACTCTTAAACATATGAAACTACTTCACCTATCCAAATACCTATAAATACATACCTATATATCAGTAATTTTTCGGTAAAAGTCACACTATATTAGATGAGATTGGTATTTGACATAATATGCTTTGAGAAACTCTTTAAAACAAAATAAAAAACACTACACTATAAATCTAAAATAGTTTAGTCTTACTTATCGAATTAACGAAGTAATTGTACTTATTGTTTTACTTATATATATACTTATGCTTTATTAAAATTACATGTTAGTATATAATAAGTTTATAAATTTATCATATATTTTATAATCACTTATTTAATTTATATTAAAATAATATTTTCTCAAATATAACTCTTTTTTTATAATTTTAAAAGAAAATTGATAGATATAACTTGTATGAAAACTTTAAATATAAAATTTTAGCAATTCAATTTTTATATTTTTATATTTTAAAATTTAGTTTTTTTAATTTTCATAATCTTAATTTTAATTTACACTAATGCTAAAAAGATTTTTTATGACAGTTCTACAGGACTTTGTATGACGGTTCTTGTGGCAACATAGAATCAGGAGTTATGAAAACTCTGCACTTTCTATGTTGGTTGAAAAAATGACATACTATGTTGAATTATTATGAATGTTGTCTATGAACCGTCATAAAATGTACAAAATACCTGTCATAATATGTTCAGACCAAACTTTTTATGACTAATATTTCTACAATCGTCATAGAATATACGGCTTATTATGATAGTTCTCATCAGAACCGTCATAGTAAATAATTTTCTATGACAAATATTCCTACATCCGTCATAGTAAATAAGACTTTTTATGTCATCTATTACAATAACCATCATAGTATGTTTGCTTTTTTTTTTAGAAAACGATTGTTTTATTAATTTTTCAGCATTCATTAAATTTTAGACAAACTCATTCATTGATCGATTTTCTCCCATTCATTAATAATAATCACTTGTATATCAATATTATCCACACAATTGCATACAATTTCCAGACAAACCCATCCATGGATCAATTTTCTTCCATTCATTAATAACAATCACCTACATATCAATGTTATCTATACAATTGCATCCAAATTACAGAAAAAACCATTCATTGATTAATAAACTAATGAAATTTACATCTTATCATAAACACTAAAAAAAAAGGAAGCCTAGTATATTCTAAACACTTGCATGGTCTCCAATTTTGCGCAGTATGCAAGTGTTTCATCGTCATCTTGCTCATCATCATCTGTAAGCCACCCATTCCTGCAAACAATAATATACAAATAATGAATACTCTTTCCTATCGATGGTGTTTATAGCTCAAAAATGAATATTTTAGTAATTTCTAGTACATAAAATGTAATTCACAAAAATTAGGAACTCAACATAATTTGCATGCCAGAACACTTAATGTTAAGCTGACTGTAACTATTTGAAAAAAAAAAATATTCATGGCCATACCACAAAATTATTTTCTGTTGTTAGGGACTGTAGGACATCTTCACCGTTCTTTACTTGGAAGTATATATCTACCATGCTTACAAAATTTAATTAATTAAGTGGATTAAGCTTCCCAAGTCAAAGATAATTAATACATAATAAATAACAATCATGTAGTCGTCACTTACTTCCATGGGGAGAAGCTTCACTGTGCATGAGGAAGGGTTACACAAAAAAATTGTTGAGGAAGGAGAGGAAGCACGCATAGAGGTTTAGGGTTTACGTAAGGTTAAAAAAATATTTTCTTAGTTTAAAACACTTATTATATCAGTTGGAATAAAATATGACATAGTAAACATTTATTATAACGGTTCTATCTGAAGAGACATAATAAATACTTATCATGTTAGTTTCAATTTTAACTGTTATAAATTTTTTTATGATTATTATGAAAGTGTTATCACACTATTTTTTATGACAGGCAAACTACACCCGTCATAGTAGGTTGTCATTGATTCTTATTTTTTTTAGCAGTGTTAGTAAGAAAATTAAGATAAAATATAGAAGGAGAATACCACTTGATCATAATATAAAAAATATAAATACAATTTATTAAAAGCATAATAGTAAATACTTATCCAAAAACTAAAAAAAAAATACAAGTATTATTTTATTAAAAACACAAGCAACGCTAATCTATTTTAAAAGCTTAAGACTGCATGTTATTTAACATGACGTTAGGGAAAATAAGTGCAATTTTTTTACATAAAAGTTATAATTTTAAACATAAATTAACATATATATATATATATATATATATATATATTAAGAAACTATTATTACATAAAAAAGTAATTACAGAAAAGTTGTGATTAAGACAAAAGCTTAAGGAATGACTAAAAAAAACAAAGGTGATGGTGACTCAATCAACCAATCTTCCACCACCTTCACTCATAAACTTTCCTATTCCACTTTCATTTTCAACACGCTTAAACAATACTACTCAATCTTCTTCTTCGTCTTCACCATTTGTTTTATCTCCAACTTCTTGGTCTTTAACCATGCTTATTAGATTCTAGACTCTAATACTCTTCTCAATCAACAATGTCCTAGAAGTTTCGTTCCAAATTTTATGTTCCTTAGTCTCTAATCATATCCACTAATCACTTACAAACAAGTTAGATCTCAACACGATTAACCTTTTCATTGTGACGAAACGTATATACAATATCATTACTCTATTTCTTTAATAAGTAAAATATGTTACACCAATAAGGAATACTTTACCTTTTTTATAATGATGTTATATTAATTTTATCAAAAATTAATTTATGTTAAAATCTAAGGAGACATTTTTCAGTAAGATTTATCTTTTTAATTAAAATTTTAAGATAAAAAAACATGTTTGATATTTTTTAGGTTAAAATAATTTTGTTAAAGATTTATTTGTAAGGTAGAATTAATTGGATTGCTATCTCCTTTTATTTATAAAAAAAAATACACCTTTTTGGTTTACAAACATCAGTAAATTTGAGCTATTTTTATTTCACTTCATGATATTTTTTAAAATATTTTAAATTTAATAAATGTCTCACTTTTTATTATATTATCATAATATATATTTTTGTTTTACGACAAATGCATTTTAAAAAATAGTAAAATTTCAAATTCTTAATTATTTTCCAATTTTTGTGGCGTTAGGTTTATATATATAAGCAGAGGTAGTTGTCATATATATACTTTTCTATTACAACATAAAATTTTAACCAGATATATAAATTAATCAAGAAAAGATAAAAACAGCCATTGAATTAAAAGCATTTTCAAACTTTTTGAAAGAAATCAAGTAAAGAGACCAGGTCAAACAAACATCATATAGAAAATAAAGTTCTATATACAATTAATTTCTAGTTTCAAAGATATATTCATGCTTTTTTATTTAATTAGTATTAAATTGACTGTATTTTTTAAATATATTGTAAACATTCCATATATATATCCCTAGTGACTAGTCAAGTTTAGAAACATGAGAAACTACAAAGCAATTTCCTGAAAGATTGAACCCAATGTTCACCCCAGTAATAGCTGGTCCTGAATCCATTAATGGAAGGACCAAAAGGTCAATTGAAGAGGAAGAAGAAGATATGAATGCTAATAACTGTTGGCTTTGAAACTATTTTCTCATGGGTCGTGGCTGAATTTGGTGCACCAGGTGGCCAATACAATTCTTAATTCAAATCCAAAAGCTGAAACTTATGAATTAAGAATAGCTTCTAAATAACTTTTTTTGAATAATAAAATACAAGTGTATTAAAAAATTGATATATTTTCCAATAATACAATGGAAAGATAAAATATTTACATATATTAATAAATAATATATTTATTGAAATCAAAATAAATAAATAAACATATTTATATATCAGAAATAAAAAGTATATATTTACATTGATTAAAAATAAAGAAATCTATTTGTCAAACATCATTTTTATATCCTGTTGTCATGATGTTCTTTAAGAGTATTAATATCAGTTTTAATTAGTCCACTCACTAAATACTTAGATTGGATTAAAAAAATAAAAATATTTATCAATTGAGTCAAAACGACGGTTTTTAATCAGTTAATAAAGTTGAGTTAGAGAGGTGACCTGTTCTTATTTTTTTAATTAAATCCTTATAACTATTGTAATAAAGGTTTAAACCGTTGTTTATAATTTTGCATATAGAAAATGGTGGTTGGAGATAATTATCGTTTATCTTTTTATTTATAAATTATGTTCTTAGAAAAATTGTAATCTATATCTCGGCAAAACAAATTTAAAAACACATACATTGATTTGTAGATAATGATTTTTATCTTAATCGTCGTTTAATATGTGATAAAATTAAAAAAAAAAAAATAGGGGACTATATAGATAACGGTTTCTAGTTATAACCTTCGTCTATACGATGATATAAACATAATATTATTATTTTTTTCAGTTTGATTAATTTATTTCTTTTTTTTAACCTGTAATTTACTAAACAATAGTCAAATTAGAAAAAAAAATATGATAGTAAAATATATAAATACTATGAAATATTTATAAAACAATAAAATATTAACGTCAAATGAAATTATAAATTAATTATTTAAAGTGAAAATTTCTATGTAGTGAAAGCACATAAACTGAAACTAATATTTTTTAAAAATTATTAAATAAAAATTAATTTTAGAGACAAAAAATAATTAGTCACTATATTGTTGGTATCTTTTTAGTCTCTAATAAGATACCAATAATTTTTTAGTCTCTAAAATAGTATCTAATTTACTTAATTTAGTGACTAATTATTTTTTGTATCTAAAATTGATTTCTATTTGATAATTTTCTTGTACTGGAATACTAAATAACCTAAGATTTAACTAATCAAATATCACCATCTATCCTAGAGTTGTGAAAGTTCAAAAAATATGTTGCCCAAGCGTTCCTCACGTAGTCCATTAATTCAGAATTGAGTGCTGACACATCCATAAAATATTTAAACACATAATAAGTTGAAATTAGTCCATAAAGTAGACATTATTTTATATATAAAAAAAATATTAGTTAAACGTGATTACCTAGTCCCAACCTCTATCAATGCCAACTCGTACAATGACAGCCATCAATTGCATTATATAGTAGCCACATTCATACCCTAGCGATTGTTTATTGCACTACAATTCAATATTAATGAAAACTTCATAAGATATTTATTTCACAAACAAAAGAAGATAGGAAATTAATTAATGAAAATTACAAATAATCTTTAAGTGCAACCATGTAAGCTTTTGAGACTTTGCACTTGATTGACCTCTCAAAAGGTTATATCCACTATATGAGCTAATTAATAAAAAAACGCAAATTAGAAAACAATTAAGTAATAAACTAATGTAGGTTGATAATTTAACTACCAATTAACTATTTGCTTGAGATACACATGTGGAGCGAGGTCTCTAGGCTAGGCTATGAATGTTTGAAATGCTTGTGCTAGATTAAATACCTTGTCTGTTGGCAAAGGAACTACATCATCAACAATGTGTACTTTCTCGACCGTGACCTTCACCACATCAAGGAAGAGAGGCATATTATGTAAAACAATGGCCCATTCGAAGACATTCCCTAGGGCCACTAGCTGAGAAATGAAATCGTCCTCCACAAATAACTCACATCGCATATCGAGCCAATATCATCCCCAGATGGATTATCAGCTGTGCAGCTCCCCTTTGTGCTAACTCTACCCGTGGGAGCCACAAAGGTCTACTGTGCAAGAACATTTTTCTGGGATAGACCCAAGCTCTCAAGGCGCTTCTCAAACTCTTGCCTCAACTTTTGAGTGACCTCCTTTGTGACCTCTTACGTGATTTGTTGTTTCAATTGCAAGATGGCTTCTTGGTTGGGTGCCTGAGAGGAGTATTGTTGTGAAGAAGTCCCAAAGAAAGGATAGATGCCAAACCGTGATCCTGTCAAATCACACGATCAGGGTGTTCAGTGTTGAACCAAGTGGTGTTCAAGCTTTGAAGAATCCAAATCCTTTGAGGGATGTTGAAGCCTCTGCTGTGCTTGATGTTGCTGTGCTGGTTTAGCTTAGTTCTGGGATAGTTTGGATGTTGTAATCCACCCTTTGATTAAATCTAAAGCATAGGCATTCTCAATCTTTGTGAAAGTAAAATGTTTTCAAACTAAGTTAAAACAATTGATTGTTTTGTCGAAACAACCGATTGTTTATACTTAGGTGTTTTGAGAAAAAGATTGAAAACTGTTTTTAAAATGGTTGAACTGTTAAGAACCAAAACAACCGATTGATTCGAGGAAACAACC
>Ga0123342_1010870_pt1 | contig 10225 bp, 8 predicted proteins | sample Turbeawhitnodule_FD_89960 | JGI IMG/M metagenome (GOLD analysis project Ga0123342, IMG submission 89960) | Root nodule microbial communities of legume samples collected from Mexico - Turtle bean Mexico white nodule | ecosystem: Host-associated > Plants > Roots > Nodule | place: Mexico: Nepantla...
AACTATTATACATATTATTAATATTAATATAATAATTTAAATAATATAAATAGTATTATATTAATAATAATAATATTAATGATATTAGTAATATAACAAAATTAATAATATCAGTAATAATAATATTTAATAATATTAAACAATATTAATAATAATGATGATATTAAATATATGAAGAATGTTAATTTTTATTTTATTAATTATATTAATATTGATAATCATACTTATAAATATAATAATAATCATAACATGACAACAAAACTTGACTAGTGTAATGGTTAAAGCTTCTATGGACATATCTCAAGGGACTTGGCTTCGAGTCCCACCTGCTGCAATTGAGTTCTAACATTAATTATAATTGTCATAGCATATATAATAATTATCAATAAAAATCATAAAAATTGGCAAAAAAAAAATATTTGTAAATAATAATTAAAATTTTAAAAATTAAGTATTTTAACATTACCTACGGACTTGGAGTCAGTGGGTATTACCTACGGACTACAGTTTGTGGGTAATGCTGTTTTCGTTACCTACGGACATAATATCCGTAGGTAAATTACCGACGCCAACATTACATACAGATTTTTTTTCGTGGGTAATCCGTAGATAATGTTGATTTACCTACGGATTTTGGCTGTTACATACGGATTTTGTCATAAATTGGATTTTTCTTGTAGTGCCCACATAGGCCAATGTATTCATCTTCTTCTTCCTTCAAAAATTAGGGTTTTTTGGGTTTGACATGGTTGTCGCTATCTTCTTTCTCGTTTTTTTTTTGTTTTGCTTATGGTTGTTGCCATCTTTTTTCTGTTCTTCATCTTTTCGTTTTATTCTATTGTTCATTTTTTTCTCGTTGTTTGGGTTTCATTTATTCGTTTCATCTTCCATGTTTTACCCTTTTTTCGTTTTTTCTTTTGTTTTTTTTTTCTGTTTTCTTCTTTGTTTTCTTATGTTGTTTTGGTTTTTTTTTTGTGTTTTTGCAAATGTTTATTCGTTTTCATATGTTCTCTGTGTTTGGGTTTCGTATCACAAGGTTTCACTTTTTCTTGCTATCTGTTTTTTTTTTCCTGTGTCTGGGTTTCGTAGCACAAGCTTTCATTTTTTCCTTTTGTCCGCTTTTTTTTCGTATTTTTTGTTGTGTTCATCTGTTCATCTCTTTTGTTCGCTATTTTTTTCTTATTTTTATTAATCTACGCTTTTTTTTTTCCTGTTTTTTGGTGTTGGGTTTCATATTGTGTTCATTTGTTTTGTATTGTGCTATTTTTTATATGCGCTTATTCTGTTCATCTGTTCATTGTTTCCAATTTTCGGTTTTTTATCCAAGTTTAAAAAGGTTTGAAAAGGTAATACCGTTTTTGTCCGTTTATGTTTTGTTCTTTCGTTTTATTTTGTGCATGTTTTGTTCTTTCGTTTTATTTTGTGCTATCTGCTCATTTCATTCTTAATTTCTTTTGTGCTAGCTGTTCATCTGTACTATCTGTTCATGTCATTCTTAATTCTTAATTGTGTTCATTAATTTGTGCTTCCAATTTTGCGATTTTGATCCAAGTTGAAAATATTTGAAAAGGTAATTTTGTTTGTGTCCGTTTATTATTATTATTATTTTTTATTATTATTACTATTATTATTATTTCTACTTTTCAAATATTTATTGTTTTATGTTCTCAAAATTTTCAATTCTAAATTCCAAGATCATTAATTAAGTGTAATGATGCTTTCTGATTCATATCTTCTTTCGGCAGTATCATTTTGGTGCTTTTGATCCAAGTTTGAGAAGGTATTTTGGCGCTTCATAGTTTTATTTATTTATTATTTAATTTCATTTAATATTTAATGAATTTCATTTAATATAAGTTATTTAATTCAAATAAATTAATTATTTGTATTAATTTTATTATTATTATTACCTACAGATATATATTGGTGTTAGTATTTTTTTTATTTCTTTTTGTTAACGTGTTTTATGATGTATGGTTTTTTTATTGGTGCTATTGTTTTTTTAATCTCTTTTTGTTGCGTTATTTTATCTTATACGTTTATTTTTTCATGCACCGTTTCTTTTAATCTCTTCTCTTTAAGCTATTGTTTTTTTCATTTAATCTATTATATGGTATTTTTTTCTCCTATTTTTATCATATTTAAGGTTTCGTGATTTATTCATTTTTCATTTTCATTATTCTTTTGTTGCCTTTTTCTCCATTTTTGTTCCTTTTTTTAATTTTTACTTTTATCACAATTTCGACAAAAAATGGATTACTTGGTTTTGATTTATTTTAATTTTGGTTTCTCAATTTCTATTTTTTTACACTTTCTATTCGTTGAGATTTTATTTATTTATTTGTGATTTGTTAATGTTTTTTTTTTTTTTATAAAAGCATGTTAATATTTAGATATTGGTTCATATTTGTGAATAATACTTTGTTTTTATGAATATGAATATTTATAATTTTACTGTCTCTCTTATAGTACACAAATACAAAATTTCGACAATTTGGATGATATCTTGACAATGGATTCAAAGGGAAAGTTCCTTTAGAATTCATTGTCAAAATATCATTCAAATTATCGACATTTTGTATTTGTGGTACTATAACAGAGACAGTAGAATCATAAATATTCATATTCATCAGAAACAAAGTATCATTCACAAATATCTAAATATTAACATGCTTTTATAAAAAAAACATCATCAAATCACAAATAAAAAAAATCACAATGAACAAACCGTGTAAAAAAATAGAAATTGAGAAACCAAAATTAAAATAAGTCAAAACCAACCGTAATCTATTTTTTGTGGAAATTGTGATAAAAGAAAAATAAAAAATAAGAAAAAATGGAGAAAAAGGTAACAAAAAACATAATAATGAAAACGAAAAACAAAAAATGAATAAATCAGATAACCTTAAATATGATAAAAAAAAGGAGAAAAACACCATATAATAGATGAAATGAAAAAACAATAGCTTAAAACTATGAAATAAAAAGAGATTAAGGGAAAACAGTGTAGGAAAAAAGACAAAATAACGCAACAAAAAAGATAAAAAAAGCAATAGCACCAATAAAAAAAAGCAATAGCACCAATAAAAAAAAAAGCAATAGCACCAATAAAAAAAATCATACATTATCATAAAACACGTTAATAAAAAGAGATAAAAAAAAGCAGTAACACCAATAAATATTTGAAGGGTAATAATAAAAATAAAAATAATTAATTAATTTGAATTAAATATTAAATAAGTTATATTAAATGAAATTAATTAAATATTAAATTAAAATAAATATGAAGCGCCAAAATATCTTCTCAAACTTGGATCAGAAGCGTCAAAATGGAAGGACAATGGATCTAGTGTAGAAGTAAAAAAAAAAGATAAGAATCAGAAATCATCATTACACTTGATTAATGATCTTGGAATTGAAAATTGAAAATTTTGAAAACGTAAAACAATAAATATTTGAAAGATAATAATAAAAATAATAATAATAAACGGACACAAACACTATTACCTTTTCAAACCTTTACAACTTGGATCAAAATCGCAAAACTGGAAGCATAGATTAATGGACAAAATTAAGAATGAGATGAACAGATAACACAAAAGAAATTAAGAATGAGATATGAACATATAGCACAAAAGAAAAGGAGAAAACGAAAAAATGAAACATAAACGGACACAAATACTATTACCTTTTCAAACTTGGATCAAAAACCCAAAATTTGAAGCCCAGATCAATGAACACAATACAAAATGAGATTAACAGATGAACACAATACGAAACCCAACACCAAAAAGTAAGAAAAAAACGAAATAACCAAAACCGAGCAAAGAAGAAAAGGAAGAAACTTTTGTACAAAAAAAAAAATAAGAAAAAAATAGTGAACAAAATGAGATGAACAGATGAACACAAGAAAACAGAAGAAAACGAAAGTAAAAACAAAACAAAAAAACAGATAGTAGATGAAAGGAAAAAATGAAAGCTTGTGCTACGAAACTCAGACACAGGAAAAAAAACACATAGCAAATGAAAGGAAAAATGAAAAAACCTTGTGGTACGAAACCCAGACACAAAGAACACAATAAAACGAAAAAACAAAAAAGAATAAACATTTGTAGAAAACAAAAAAAGAAAAGCAAAACAACATAGGAAACAAAGAAGAAAACCCAAAAAACAAAAGAAAAATGAAAAAAGGACAAAAAATGGAAGATGAAACACAAAAATCAAACCCAATCTAAAACCCAGACAACGAGAACAAAACGAACAACAAACTAAAACGAAGAAGAAAACGAAAAGAAGAAGAACATAAAGAAGATGGCGACAACCATAAGAAAAAAAAAAAGGAAGAGAAAGAAGAGAGCGGCAGCCATAGCAAACGCAAGAAACCCTAATTTTTGAAGGAATAAGAAAATGAATACATTAGGCCTGTTCCGGGCCAGCTTGAATGCATGACCGCACGACATGTGTCCAAATTTTTCTTTTAAATAAAATAAAATTTTAATTTTTTTTCAAAAAAAAACGTGAGTACAACAAGTGACAAAATTGCCTCCTTGCGCTACCTAGAAATGTTTTAGATTTAGATTTTACAAATATATTTTTGCCAAGAACAATATTTTGCTTCTTTTAATATTACAAGTTTCGTTGTGTTTCGTTACATGTTGTTTGTTTAATTTTAATTTGGCAAATACGTTTTTGACAAGGACGATGTTATGGTTAATTTAATATTACAAGTTTCGTTATTTTAATATGGCAAGTTTCGTTTTGTAATAAATGAAATGATATAAAAATTATTTAAAATGATAAAAAAAATTGATAAAAAAAAAAACTTAATACTGAGATAAAAAAAACTGTTTAACTTAGATATAATGTATATTGAAAATTAATATAATGTATATTTTTAAAATAGATGAAGAGTAATTATAGTTATAATAATATGAAATTATAATTTAAGGTTTAGAAAAAAAAATGTAATAATTAATTTCTGATTCATATATCCTTTTATATCCTTTTTTTTAACAAGTGTTATAGAACAACTTTGATCTGCCACAAATTAGAAAACGTATTCTAGAGAACGTATTTAGGACACAAACTTGGACACGTGGCACATAAAAAAAAAGCTTTTGTATATTTAAGGTCCACATAAAATTTAAGTCCCACATAAAATAAATCAAGAGAAAACGCAAAAATTATGTTGGGTCCACATAATAACTATCTGTATATAATGTATATTTTTAAAGTACATGAAGATAAATTATAGTTATAATAATATGAAATTATAATTTAAGGTTTATAATAAAATAATTTGTAAGAATTAATTTCTGATTCATATATATACCCATGGTATTTTAGAAAAAATTTAAGTTAATTTATTTTACACATAGAATTAATTATATCTATATCTATAATAATTTATTTTACACAGAATTAATAATATTTATTTTACACAACCTGAAACTTGAAATTGGATGAGAAATGAGAAATGAGAACCTATATAAACTAAGAAACCCGTTTTCATTTAATATTTGTATTTAATTATAATTTAGTTTTTTAATTTTTATTATTTAAGTACGATATTTAATAATTTAAAATTTAAAAAATAGTTATAATAATATAAAATTATAAAAGCAAGTTAACAAAATTATTTTTTTTTTTATAAAAAACAAGTTAAGTTTAATAGAATTATAAGAGTAGTCATATTAAGCCTTGATTTCCTTTCAATATTTTGTATAAAAACATTAAATAATTTAGAATTTATATTTTTTGATAATTTAAATAATTTAGAAATTTTATTTTGTGTGAGATAGTTAATTTAAGTAAGAAATTAAGTAATTTAGGGTTTTTTATTTATTAAGTAATTTAAGATTTGTATTTGTTTAAAATTTTGAATAATTTATAAATTTTATATATTACAAATTTTAATTTAAGTACTGTTTTGTCCGGTTGACTTGCCTCGTCAGTCGTCTCCAACGGTTGTTTTGGCCCTTCTATCCTGCCTGAGAACTGTGCCTTCTCTGTCAAGAAACTTCTCACCTGCAAAGATAAAGGGGCGTCCTAGTGGCCGTTTGCACTCTGACGCTCAAGTCAGTATTAGGGCAAAGAACATCAAGTGTAGAAAATAACTTTAGTCTCCAAAGTTGTGTACCTTACTAGGGTTCTTAACACCCTTTATATAAGTTGAAACTAGGGTTTACCTTCGTTATGTTACCACTATCTAGGGTTCCTTGGGAAGTGTCCTTGTGTCGCTATTGCGTAATCTTTGCGTATCTGGCACACAAACTTCCTTTAACTGGAGTGCAACGAATCATTAGAGTGCCGCCTAGGTCCCAACTTGGTGCACCTAATATTCAACGCCATCTGTTTCGTGGGTGCCCTAAGTACTCACGTGCCATGCATGCAACTTCCCTGGGAAACCCTAATTCTACTGGACCCTTGCGCCCCTTAAGGTTATCCATGATGCTGGGCCTTCATGCCTCATGTACCCCGCATGCATGGGACTCTCTTGCCTTAGGCTCCCATTTATCTTTTATCGTTATTTGTTATCTTAATGAAATTCTAGGGCCCACCTTACAGGACTTTCATTTCATCCCGTCGGCCGATGACCGATCTTATCCCTCTACTGGCGAGGTTCGATACTGATCTCCGACATCAGGTTTAGGGTAGCAAACTCGAAGTCTAACCAATCCTCATGGTAAGTGTGTCTAGGACCCACCTTACCATTTACCGGTACAAGCTGCCTGAGGTCAGCCTCCGAGTCGATGATCGAGGACTGGTCGGGACAAGTACGACCTTAAATACTTTAGGATATGTATTTATTTATTTTTCTGAGTAATTTATAAATATTATTTAATTTTTATTATTATATAAAATTTAAGCCTGATCAACATTAGGGTTTTATTGAAAAAAAAAATTATATCTATATCTATAACAATTTTGGATAAACCGGTAACTTTTGCCACGTGTGATTTTAACGTATTTTTGGAAAAAAAAAAATATCTATCTATATTTATAACGATTCTAGGTAGCACAACCCGAAACTTAGAAATCTGATGAGAAATGAGAAATGATAATTTTTATAAATTTAACAATTCGTGTGATTGTAACGTTTTTTTGGAATTTTTTTTTATATCTATCTATATCTATAATAAATCTAGGTAACACAACCGAAACTTGAAATTGGATGAGAAATGAGAAATAATAACCTATATAAACTAAGAAACCATTGTGTTGCCATTTAATATTTGTATTTAATTACAATTTAGTTTTTTTATTATATAAATACGATATTCAATAATTTAAAATTTAAGAAAAATAGTTATAATAATTTTTTTTTTTTATAAAAGCAAGTTAACAAAATTATTTTTTTATACGAAAACAGGTTAAGTTTAATAGAATTCTAAGAGTAATACAAAAATATGCATGGGTCTCTCTTGCCTTAGGCTCCCCATTTATCTTTTATCTTTAACTGTTATCTTAACGAAATTCTAGGACCCACCTTACGGGGCTTTCATTTCATCCCGTCGGCCGATGACCGATCTTATCCCTCTACTGGCGAGGTCGATACTGATCTCCGACATCAGGCTTAGGGTAGCAAACTCGAAGTCTAACCAATCCTCATGGTAAGTGTGTTTGGGGCCCACCTTAAGTGACCCCCTTTCCTTACCATTTACCGGTACAAGTTGCCTGAGGTCAGCCTCTGAGTCGATGACTGAAGACTGGTCGGGACACAAGCCCCCCAGTCTCGAGCTGTAACTTGTTTCAGCGAAGAGACTAAATGATCGCGCTTGCGCGACCTACGTGGCATCGGGTAACGGTCGTGAATAGAACACTGAAGTGACATCTCATCATTTTCCGCTAATCAACGCACGTGTGTCAAGATCAATGGCTGGGATTTGCTGGCGCTCGGACTTCCTCGTGTACTGTTTAAACGCTTTAACCCTTACGCTCCCACCACTGTTTCATTACGCGAACCGTCACTTAGCATTCTGCGAAAGACGCTCTCTTCTCTTTCCTCCAAAACTCAAACCCTCGAATCGCAACACTTCGAAAGGTACGATCACTTTGCCATTTACAATTTCACTGCTTATAACATGCTTATACCTGCTTGGGACTGTTTACGATTCCCGCCCTTCTTCGCGCATTCATTTCTTTTGCTCATATTTTCGGGTTTCCACTTTTCTAGGTTTCTTCCGGTGTTGTCGAGTCACGCTGCTTCCCTTCTAAAGTCTCTCCTTTATTTCCTTTTTAGCTTTCCCGTCGAGATGGCTAAGCGAACGAGGCGAGTTCCCGAACTGGCTTCTCCTTCGAACTCTGCTTCTACCTCATTGTCATCTACTGTTCCTCCACTTTCCTCAGCCCCCTCACCTGCCTCTTTTTACAAGTCTTTGTACCGCTGGGCTCCGACGGATCTTCTGGGGGAGAAGTCTACTTTCACATCCCTGGAAAGTATTGCAACCTATAGGAAAAGGCAATCGTGCCACCCGTCACGCATCTTTGGCAAAGATCATGATAAATTCGTGCGAATGGTGGCTTGCCGTGTGGGGGAACCGGTGTGTGCTGATGAAGCCTCTGACCTCGAGGGCGCCTTCTGTTTCGTATACTCGACCCTTTTCCGAAGGCTGGGGTTCCGGTTTCCTTTCACCCCTTTCGAGCGTACTTTGTTGACCGAACTGAACATAGCCCCTGCCTAACTTCATCCTAATAGTCTGGCATTTGTGCGGGCGTTCGCAATTCTCTGTTGCAGTCTTGGCCTTACGCCATCGGTGGACGCTTTCATCTATTTCTTTGAGGCCAAAGACTCAGGAAAGAAGTTGTGGGTTAGCCTCAATGGCGTGGCTGGGAGAGTACTTTTAACACCCTTTCAGCAGTCGTACAAAGGGTTCAAGAAGAACTTCTTTAAAGTTTGGTGCAATCGGAGGGACCCTTCTCTTTTAGACGGGTTCCCTTTATACTGGACAAAGAGGCCGAACTTACGGAAGGTTTGGCGTCCCGAGGATCTTTCTCCGCTGGAGAGAGGTATGTGTGAACTGTTATTTGGGTTTATTGCCCCTCTGAGCACTTTGGAGTTGCTCCAACGCGAGTATAGCCCCAAGGATCTTGAGAACTATATTGGTATTCCTTCGCTCCTGGGCTTCTTATTTCGTTCTGGTCTTGCGTGCATCCTATGCTTGTTTTTATACTGACCTGCTTCTGTTACACATGTATGCGTCTCAGCGAGGATAAGAAGAGAAAATTGGCGGGCCTCCTGGCCAAACAAAGGGCAATTGCCACTGGGACGAGTCTTTCGATACCCTTGGCTCCTTCTACATCCACTGCCCCGACCTCTCAGCCTATTAATTCGGCCCTTGCTGCTAGTGAACTTAGGGGGGTGTTGGCGGTAGAATCGGACGATGAGGACACCTGCACCGACTTAGTCTATAAGCGACCGAGAGTAAGCGTATCTACGATGCCCTCAACTTCTGTTTCGGCTGGCGCTTCGACCTTTGTAGACCATCCTCCTAGTGCCTCCTTCCCCCTCCCTGCTGCCCTGGAGGGCGGGAAAGGGAGTGCCACTAGGATTCAAGGGACTGACTCCCCCATACCCCTCCCTCCGCTGTTTAGACAGGCGCTTAGGCATTTCTGAAGCTGTAAGGCAGAAGGTCAAGACGATAATATCCTCCAGGATCGTGTAGCTGAGTTTTTTGGGGTCTTGCGCTTGCTTCCGATCGGGCACTTGCCAGGATGCAGGCTTTTAGGGACCTTAAGGAAGAACTGGCGAGGTGAAAGAGGATTTTGCTACCAGGGCAAGGGTCTTTGCCAATCGTGAGACCGCTCTATACTTGGAGATGGTCAACCTTCGCCAGATTGAAAAAGACGTCAAGAAGGTCCTTCAAGACAAGAGTTTGGAGGCGGTCGAATTGGAGGCCAAGATCCTGCCTCTACGCACCCGCACGATTGAGCTAGATGACCTTGTTGAACCAAGTGTGTTCAAGCTTTGAAGAATCCAAACCCTTTTGAAGGATGGTGAAAGGCTAGCTGTGTTTGTTGTTGCTGAGCTGTCTTTTAGTTAGGATCTGGGGTAGATTTTATGTATAATCCACTCTTGATTGAATCCAAAGCATAAGCATTATCAATCCTTTTAAAAGAAAAGTGTTTTTCAAACTAAGTGAAAAACAACCTGTTGTTTTGTCGAAACAACCGATTGTTTTATACTTAGGAGTTTTTAGAAAGGTTGAAAACTGTTTTCAATGGT